>Ga0192245_10765_pt1 | contig 11605 bp, 9 predicted proteins | sample Koala_Koa27_M3_FD_131238 | JGI IMG/M metagenome (GOLD analysis project Ga0192245, IMG submission 131238) | Enriched cells from koala feces incubated with labeled cellulose particles, San Francisco Zoo, California, United States - Koala_Koa2-7_M3 ...
ATCCAGAATATTCTCGCGATGCGCGGCGATATCAACAACGAGGGCACGAAGGATTTCAAGTACGCGAGCGAACTGATAAAATTCATCAACGACAATTATGATTTTCGTGTCTTTGCCGCCTGCTATCCTGAGAAACACCTCGAAGCCTACTCGATGCAGGAGGACCTGGAACACCTCAAGGCAAAGTGCGAGTGCGGTGTCAGCGTGCTCATCAGCCAGCTCTTCTTTGACAACGCCTCCTTTTACAGCTTCCGGGAGAGGGCGAGAAAGCTCGGCGTCACGACGCCCATCGAGGCTGGCATCATGCCGATAACCTCTCCGACGCAGATAAACCGCATGGTCTCGATGTGCGGCGCTTCGGTTCCCGAGGGGGTTCAGAAGATAATCCGCGCCTACGGCCATAACAGCATGGCGATGCGCGAGGCGGGAATCGCCTACGCGACGAACCAGATAATCGACCTGCTCGCCGAGGGAGTCGACGGCATCCACCTCTATACGATGAATCAGCCCGACATCGCCAAGCGCATCTGCGAAAACATCCGCGGCGTGTTATATTCGCTGAGGGTAAAACGTGGCTGACGGCAAACTGCCGCCCTCCGTCCGCGCCGAGGCGCTGCGGCTGCTCGGTGTATCCGGCGAGCCGCAGGCGGAGCTTTCCGCCGAGATGGAGAACTGTTACGCGGAGCTTCTGCGTCATTCGTCTCCGCGAACCGTATATAAAATATTCGATATCAGGGCAGATGACGACGCCGTAGAGATAACGCCGGAGCTGCGGCTGCATGGTGCGGCGCTTGTTGAATTATGCAGAGAATCGCGGCGGGCGGCGCTGCTCGCGGCGACGCTGGGGAGCGGCGTGGACAGGCTTATCACACGCACACAGACGGAATCGATCTCCAGGGCGATGATCCTCGACGCCTGCGCCTCCGCCGAGATAGAGAGGCTCTGCGACGAAACAGAACCGGCGATCATGGCGGAGGCCTCGCGCACCGCGCTGGTGGCCGTCAAAGGTGAGATCTGGCTGACGATGCGTTTCAGCCCCGGCTACTCCGGCGTAGAGCCCGCCGAATCCGCGAAGATAATTGAGGCGCTCAACGCGGGAAGGGCCATCGGACTCTCTCTTACCCATTCAGGAATGCTAGTACCGATAAAATCCGTGACGGCCATCATCGGCAGCGCCGACAGGCCGCAGAAGAGATACAGGAGCTGCGCGGCCTGCGCCGCCGCAGGAGCCTGCCCATACAGAAAGAGAGGAGCTTACTGCGGTGATAGAGCTTGATAAAATTTTGTTATTCGACGGCGCGATGGGGACGATGCTCCAGAGAGGCGGCCTTGAGCTGGGAACGGTGCCGGAGACGCTCAACGTCACCGCTCCGGAGGCGATAGAGGCGATACACCGGGAATATCTCGCGGCAGGAGCCGACGTCATTCTCGCAAATATCTTCGGCGCGAACCGCTTCAAGGCCGAAAAGGCGGGAATGGAACTCGCGGCGATGGTAGAGGCGGGGGTAAAGACCGCCAAGAGAGCCATCGGCGGCGCGCCGGGAAAATACGCGGCGCTCGACATCGGACCCTGCGGACGAGTGCTCCAGCCGGCGGGAGATCTGCCCTTCGACGAAGCGGTGGCAGTATTCGCGGAAATTATCCGCGGGAACGGCGGCGGGAGCCGACTTCATCCTTCTTGAAACCTTCACCGACCTCTACGAGCTGAAGGCGGCGGTGATCGCCGCGAAAGAAAATTCCAACCTGCCCATATTCGCCACGATGAGCTTCGAGGCAAACGGGACGACCTTCTTCGGAGCCTCGGTGGAGTCAATGGTGATGACGCTCGAGGCGCTCGGCGTCTCCGCCCTCGGGGTAAACTGCTCGCTCGGCCCCAAACAGCTCGTACCGGTCGTAGACCGCATCCTAGCCGCGACGCGCCTGCCAGTTTTGGTCCAGCCCAACGCCGGACTGCCGGTGATGGAAGAGGGCGTGACGCGCTACGACATCACGCCTGAGGAGTTCGCCGCCTGCGTAAAAAATTTCGTTGGCGAAGGGGTACGTTTCGTCGGCGGCTGCTGCGGCACGACGCCGGAATACATAAAACTTACAAAATCGATGATAAGCGGCATGGCTCCAGTCAAAACGGCGGCGGCCCCGCGCGGCGGCATCTGCTCGCCCTCGCGGCAGGCACGCTTCGAGCGCGTCACCGTCATCGGCGAACGGCTCAACCCCACCGGCAAAAAAGCTCTCCAGGCGGCGCTGCGGGCACACGATATGGATTTCGTGCTGCGCGAGGCGATCCGTGAGGAGGAGCAGGGCGCAGAGGTGCTCGACATAAACATGGGGCTGCCGGACATCGACGAACCGGCAATGCTCGCCGAGGCGGTGCGTGAGATCCAGGCCGTGACAGACCTGCCGCTGCAGCTCGACTCGGCCTCGCCCGCAGCTCTCGAACGCGCCGCCCGCATATATAACGGAAAGCCGCTGCTGAACTCGGTGAACGGGAAAAAGGAATCGCTTGACGCGGTGCTGCCGATCGCGAAAAAATACGGCTGCGCGGTGCTCGGCCTCACGCTGGACGAGAACGGCATCCCCAAGGACGCGGAGGCCCGCCTGGCGATAGCGCGCCGCATCGTGGCGGCTGCAGAGGCTGCGGGGCTGAGGCGAGAGGATATCTTCATCGACTGCCTCATGATGACGGTCAGCGCCCAGCCCGACCACGCGCACGAGACGCTCGGCGTAACGACGGGGCTTGGCGCCAGCAACGTCTCCTTCGGCCTTCCAGCCCGCCCGATAATCAACCGGACGATGCTGGCGATGGCGCTCGCCTCCGGGCTCGACGCGCCGATAATGAACCCCGGCGACGCGGGAATGACGGAGACCGTAGCCGCGGCGCGCGTACTGCTCGAACAGGACGCCGACTCAAAAGAGTACATCGAAAAATATGGCGCCGCCGCGCCGCAGCAGGCCACTTCCGTCAAGGAAGATACGCCTCAGATCGGCTATGCGATCGCGCGCGGCCTGAAAGACGAGGCGGCAAAGGCGGCGGCGACGCTGCTCATCAAACATCCGCCGCTTGAGATCGTGGAAAGAGAGATCATTCCCGCGCTCGACGCAGTCGGCAAAGACTACGAGAACGGGAAAATATTCCTGCCACAGCTCATAAAATCAGCCGAGGCGGCGAAGGCGGCCTTTGAGGTGCTGCGCGCGGAGCTGGTAAAGACCGGCGGCGACACGCAGAAGGGCAAAAAGATCGTCATCGCCACCGTCCACGGAGACATCCACGACATCGGCAAAAACATCGTGAAGGTGATCCTCGAAAACTACAACTTCAACGTCACCGACCTTGGCAAAGACGTCCCGCCGCAGCGCGTACTAGAAGCGGTGAGGGAGACGGGCGCGAAGCTCGTCGGACTGTCGGCGCTGATGACGACCACCGTCGCCAGCATGAAAGATACGATAGAGCTTCTAAGAAAAGAATGCCCCGACGTCAAGGTGATCGTCGGCGGCGCGGTGCTCACCGAGAGCCTCGCCGAATATACCGGCGCTGACCGTTACGCGAAAGACGCTATGGAGACAGTGCGGCACGCCGACTCTCTTTAAAAACAGAGAACACCAGCAAGTAAAACGACAAAGGCGCCCCTCAATGGGACGCCCTTTGTATGTGAAAATATCAGCTATTTGCCCAGCGTGAACCTGGCGAAACCCTCAAAGGAATAATCCTGCTTGCGGTCCATATCAGGCTTCTGTTTTCTGAAAAAGCAGGCAGGTATCTCATTTTGCCTGAGACATTCTTCCACGCAGGGGGTGCAGCCCAGCGTGCAGTTAGCCGGATTATTGGGGCATTCGCGATCGACGCAGCTGCAAAAATTGATATTATCCCAGGCGGAGGTTATCGCCGTCTTCTCTTCACCCATTCCCACCACTCCTTTTAATCTGCCGTCATCACTGTTCCTATCGTCATTATTTTCCCCTAAAAACGCCGGTAAATAAATACCGCGGCGAAAGGAGAAAACAACTTTCGCCTCCGTTTGTAAGGCAAAAACATTTTTATACCGGGAAATTGAACAAAGGCCGCGTTACGGGTAACATAGGGGCGAAGGAAGGTGACGGCGATGGCGGCGAACAAAAATAATCCGGACTCGACCGACTGGAAGATCCTGCGGGAGCTTCAGCAGGACGCGAGAAAGACATACAAAGAGATCGGCGAAACGGTCGGCATGACGCGCCCCGCGGTGCGCGAAAGAATACTGCGCCTGGAAGAAAACGGCGTCATCACCGGCTACAAAGCGGAGATAGACACAGACGCGCTGGGCCGCGCGCTCCACGTGATGATAAGCTTCAATTTCAACAGCGGCCAGAAATACGATAAAAAGCCCAACGACATCCTCATCCCCATTTTGCGCTCATCCTCCGACGTCATCCATTTCTGGGAGATCTACGGCGAGCTGGACTTCCTCATCGAAGCGGCCTTCTCATCAAAAGAACGCATGCACAACTTCCTCGACGACCTGCGCAGCTACGGCTTCGTCCGCTCGCACCTGATAGCGATGTCCATGAAGGGCGCGGTACAGGAGGCATAGGGCAAAGACGGTATGTGTATTATTACCGCTTGATGCTTCCATATTCGCGTGGCATATATGCGTGAGTTTCAACTGCACGCCCGTGAGGGCGTGACGAGCTGGCGGGGCTTCCTGCTCTCTTCGGGGGTGTTTCAACTAGCACGCCCGTGAGGGCGTGATGTCTCAGCACGCGCACGATAACCGCCAGCATTGCGTTTCAACTAGCACGTCCGTGAGGGCGTGACCTGTTTATTGAGATGAAGCGCCGCCGCGGAGGGTTTCAACTAGCACGCCCGTGAGGGCGTGACGTCCAAGATCGCGTGGAAGCCTCCTTCGTTGCCGGTTTCAACTAGCACGCCCGTGAGGGCGTGACCTGACCGTATTTGGTATGACGCTCGGGCTGATGGTTTCAACTAGCACGCCCGTGAGGGCGTGACACATCGCGTACCACCTATGCCGACTGGTGCCGTGTTTCAACTAGCACGCCCGTGAGGGCGTGACCTAACGTCAGAGGATGGTAGCCTCTGTTAGTTTGTTTCAACTAGCACGCCCGTGAGGGCGTGACCTAACATCAGAGGATGGTAGCCTCTGTTAGTTTGTTTCAACTAGCACGCCCGTGAGGGCGTGACCGAAATTCCCGCGCTACCTACAGTCGGCGCAGGAGTTTCAACTAGCACGCCCGTGAGGGCGTGACGCTTTGAGCTCGGCAACTTCGGGACTCCGGCACGTTTCAACTAGCACGCCCGTGAGGGCGTGACATGACGACCCCATGCTGGATAAAAGGCTGAATTGTTTCAACTAGCACGCCCGTGAGGGCGTGACCGGAAAAAAAGTAACCTATCAGAAATGCACAAGGGTTTCAACTAGCACGCCCGTGAGGGCGTGACGGACGCTGGGTGCAGGTAATTTATCGCGTCGCCAGGTTTCAACTAGCACGCCCGTGAGGGCGTGACTAATACCGTCGATCATGCTCTCACCTCCAAATATGTTTCAACTAGCACGCCCGTGAGGGCGTGACAGCCTTACCGTCTGCCACCTCATGCGGCAGTTTGGTTTCAACTAGCACGCCCGTGAGGGCGTGACAGGGCGAGAAGAAGGCCAAGGCTAAAGGCAAAAAGTTTCAACTAGCACGCCCGTGAGGGCGTGACGTGGCGCACCTCAAACGACCAGAGCAGGGTAAATCATGGTTTCAACTAGCACGCCCGTGAGGGCGTGACTACTACAAGTTGTCTATGTGCCACTTACACATAGCGTTTCAACTAGCACGCCCGTGAGGGCGTGACCGTTCCTTTGTGCCTTATATCTTATAGCACAAAGGTTTCAACTAGCACGCCCGTGAGGGCGTGACACCGCATGGGCGTCGCCTACCAGCAATGGGTAGTTTCAACTAGCACGCCCGTGAGGGCGTGACATAGGAGGCCGAGCTCTCTTACGCCACGACAGAAGTTTCAACTAGCACGCCCGTGAGGGCGTGACTAATTGGGTTAATACGGATCATATTTTCTAAATGTTTCAACTAGCACGCCCGTGAGGGCGTGACGACACTTTCGCCGAAAAGCGCGGGCTGCGTGAAGCGTTTCAACTAGCACGCCCGTGAGGGCGTGACCAAGGTGAGGGTGGTGCCCGCTCTCTCCGGGACGTTTCAACTAGCACGCCCGTGAGGGCGTGACGGCTGCTCGGCGAGTGAGAGGTACAGCCCCTCGTGTTTCAACTAGCACGCCCGTGAGGGCGTGACCTCCGGCTCCGGATCGCGTTTCGGCGGCTGAGAGAGTTTCAACTAGCACGCCCGTGAGGGCGTGACTACAGGAGGCACAAGATGAAAACGTATGTATTGTTTCAACTAGCACGCCCGTGAGGGCGTGACATCGCAAAGTCAGACTTCGAGCACGACCTCGATGTTTCAACTAGCACGCCCGTGAGGGCGTGACGCTTCTACTTCCATGATTGCCCTAAAGACCAGGTGTTTCAACTAGCACGCCCGTGAGGGCGTGACATCGGCGGGAGCCTCGGCTCCCTTTACCGTAGGTGTTTCAACTAGCACGCCCGTGAGGGCGTGACGCCGCCGGAAAAGCCCTCCTTGATCTTGTCCAAGTTTCAACTAGCACGCCCGTGAGGGCGTGACACGCTCCACCGCTCTATGCGGCTGCCGAATGGTAAGTTTCAACTAGCACGCCCGTGAGGGCGTGGCCGAGCGCCGAAGACCTCCCGTTGCCTGTGTGTCGTTTCAACTAGCACGCCCGTGAGGGCGTGACGTAGACGACAAATGGCACGTATGGCAGGAATGCGTTTCAACTAGCACGCCCGTGAGGGCGTGACACGGTCCCATCGTGCCAGAGGAGGACCACGAAGGTTTCAACTAGCACGCCCGTGAGGGCGTGACTTATCACTGGTTGACGAACACGGCAACATAATACAGTTTCAACTAGCACGCCCGTGAGGGCGTGACCGAGGCGTACAAACAGACCTGCTTCAACGACATGTTTCAACTAGCACGCCCGTGAGGGCGTGACGGTCTGCCACGTAATAGGCAAAGCCTGTGTCGAGTTTCAACTAGCACGCCCGTGAGGGCGTGACCCCCGAAGCCGAACCATTCGGACGCATGGTCATAGTTTCAACTAGCACGCCCGTGAGGGCGTGACCAAACAGCCTGGGAACTCGGCTACCTTGAAGAAGTTTCAACTAGCACACCCGTGAGGGCGTGACGAGCTGGAAACACATATTTATCGTAAACATAACTGTTTCAACTAGCACGCCCGTGAGGGCGTGACTCGGGCAAAATAATTCATGTGCCAATTTACGGGTTTCAACTAGCACGCCCGTGAGGGCGTGACACCTTCTTTCGCTGCGCATCTCCGATATCGCAAAGTTTCAACTAGCACGCCCGTGAGGGCGTGACAACTGGCGGGGCTTTATTATTTTTTAAGGAAGTGAGTTTCAACTAGCACGCCCGTGAGGGCGTGACCCATACACGCTTTCAGTTTCTTCCCCGACACGTTGTTTCAACTAGCACGCCCGTGAGGGCGTGACACGAAGCGTACAAACAGACATGCTTCAACGACATGTTTCAACTAGCACGCTCGTGAGGGCGTGACGGGATCGCCAACCGTATAATCCGCAAGGGGATCGTTTCAACTAGCACGCCCGTGAGGGCGTGACCGAAATACTTGAAGCAAAAGACGGCGGTGTAGTGGTTTCAACTAGCACGCCCGTGAGGGCGTGACATTTCGACTGCCGCCGGTATCCCGTTCTGGACAAGTTTCAACTAGCACGCCCGTGAGGGAGTGACTATCTGCGTGAGAAGGAGCGCGACGGGATTTACGCGTTTCAACTAGCACGCCCGTGAGGGCGTGACATCTTCCGATGGCGGGCCCGATACAAATGGGATGTTTCAACTAGCACGCCCGTGAGGGCGTGACTGGATGCAGGACAGGGTCAAGGAATATTTTACTGTTTCAACTAGCACGCCCGTGAGGGCGTGACCGCGCCGTGAGCTTGGACAGGCGGAACTATTTGTTTCAACTAGCACGCCCGTGAGGGCGTGACAACGTGAGGGGGGTAATGAGATGACAACAACGACGTTTCAACTAGCACGCCCGTGAGGGCGTGACTATCACAAGCGGGAGGTTAACGAAAATGGGATTAGTTTCAACTAGCACGCCCGTGAGGGCGTGACGATCCGAATTAACCCTGATATCCCCGAACATATGTTTCAACTAGCACGCCCGTGAGGGCGTGACGGCAGTGCTTCCAAAGGCACTCATTTTAACAAAAATTTCCCTTATTGCGCGAACGCATCTTTTCGTTCGCTTTTTCATGGTACGTTTTTTAAATAAACTTTGTATAAGCCAGATATAGACAAGAGCGCGAGCCCTCTAACATTTTTTCGGATGCTTGGGGTTCGCGCACACACAAATATACATGTTACAGCAAAAGCAATCCTTGAGGATCATATGGTTCTTTCACTCCGACATGTTCTACTCTTCTTTGCCAGTTTGCTCCCAAAAAGTAATATCTTAGGCTATCTTTCTGATTATCAATGCTCTTCTCTAACTGAAATTTTAACTCGGACCATTGTACCGGGTCAACCAGACATTCAAAGACAGAGAACTGGACTCTCTGTCCATGGTTTTCACAGAGTTTGGCGATTTTCCTTAGACGCTTCGCACCGCCTTCACTGCTGACATTGACGTCATAGCTTACCACAACGAGCATCTCTCATTCCTACTTCCAGATATATGGCGGGTATTCCTGCATATCGCCGCGTATGTGCCGTGCAAGCAGCATAGCCTGAAGATGAGGCAGCTGGCCTATCAGAATTTTTTCACCAGTATATGGATGAATCACTTCGTCCTGTTTGCGTGACTGCCACTCGGATATCACCGTTTTGCGCGCCTCCTCGGTCATGATAACGGCTCCACTTTCTGAAAATGTGAACCCTGAGCCCTTGACCTGCTTAAGGTTTATGAGGGAGAGTACAAATCTGTCAGCCCACCAACTCCTGAACTCTTCCATCATATCAAGAGCCAAGCTTGCGCGCCCGGGCCTGTCTTTGTGCAAAAAACCTACGGCGGGATCCAGCCCAACGCCATGCAGCGCTGATTTTACGTCGTTTGTAAGGAGTGTGTAGACGAAAGAGAGCATCGCATTCACCCTGTCCCTTGGCGGGCGTCTGTTTCTTTCTGTGAATTTAAAGTCGTCATTCTGCTGTATTATGAGTTTATCAAACAGATCAAAGTAGAGCCTTGCCGATATCCCCTCTATCCCACGCATCTCTTCTATGTTGTCTTTGTCGCGAAGCTGCGCAAGATACCCTTCAAGCTGGCCGATATTCTCCCTAAAAAATTTTTCTATAGTACCACCCTGCGGATGATCCCGTAAGAAACGTTGGAGGACAACACGGCTGTTGCTTATTTTTGCCGCAAGAAGGCTCCGTACGATGCCGGCGCTGCGCTGCGGTGAGTCTGATATACGATATTGCTCTTTGCGAAGGAGGACATTTCCACTGACAGGACCATGAACCGAAGCCAAAAATTTCCCATATTCAGTGAAGAAAGAGATTGACACTCCATGCTCAGCACAAACCCCCATAAGCGGCGGTGTCACGCTTACCTGCCCGAAACACAGCACAGAGTCAAATATGTGAATCGGGAAGGCACGGCTTTCCTCTTTATTCAGGTGAACTATTATGTTTTCTCCTTTTTGGGAAAGCCACGCTCCCTGGGTCATTACAAAGAGGCTGTTCAGCAATCTTTTCATTGTCTTTCCCCCAAGGTCAACATTTCTGCTTAAATATATTGTCTAAATATTTCCGCGATCTGTCCGCCAAATGAGTTTCTTCTGGCATGCAATGCTCCCGCATAGAACAATTTTTACATTGTTTTCCAGGCGTATAGGCCGGTGTCTCCGCGCCGGAGGCCAAAAGGCGCGCCCTGTTGCATTTTGCGGCAACTTCACTGCGCAGCTCCTCAGTAAGTGCTATTTTTGTTCTTCTCTTTGGTTCACCATAAAAGATAGCGCCCTCTGTAATAGAGCAGCACAACATCTCCTCAAGGCAAATAGCCTGTGCGCACATCTGCACTTCGTCCGCGATATCCCAACGTCTGCGCCCGCGTTTGTATTCTACGGGATATGGCCTCCATCTTTTTGTCTTATCTTTGAAGCTTGGTATGATGACGCCATTTTCGTCGTCGCGATAGAATTCAACCATATCCGCTATGCCGTAAAGGCCAAGCTCCGACGAACGGAGCTGGAGACCCGTGGCGAGTTTGACCTCGCCACGGCTTTCACTCCCGATCTGGTGCACATTCGTGTGCAGATGATCTCCCTCGATGGTAAGAAGATTCTCGGCCCATAGCTGTTCGACATGAATGAGCATTCACTGCCTTTCGCAGAAGGCCAGATGCTGCAGACCTGATATCAGAAGGAGATCATCATCGGCGTACATTACGATTTCGCCGGGATCTCTTCAAATACCTTTTTATTGGATTTTCCATCTACGTTGATTATATAATCACTGAAGCTGCGAGCAGGACCTTCTGTGGCACGTTCACATTTTACTCTGTCAAAAAGCTCTTGCGCAGGTCTGTCACCTAGCGCTGAATCATGTTTGAAGACAATCAGTTTCCTAAGGCTCATCAGTCCCCGCGCCGCTGAATGATCAAATTCAAACATATTTTCCATCGCCTTCCAGAGCTCCTGCAGATCTTCTTCTGTGAATCTTGTTTTTCCTGCAAGCTGCGGCGAAATAAAACCGTATCCGCAATAGAGGCCGTAGGGAATGGTAAATTTACGTCCCATTGTACGTTCCTTCTCTATGTCCTTTTCATTCGTCACGGCCATTCGGGTGATTGCGTGTTCTTGCGCGATAACTGGTTCAACGGATCTGGAAAAGGTAAACTGCACAGGCCCTCTCACCTGTCCGGCTTTTTTAACTATTTTCCCCTTTCCCGCTCCCTTTTTCTTCTTATCGCCTTTTTCTTCCTCTAATGATTCAGCCGCATCGGAAGAACCCTCTGCCTCTTCTTTATTTCCGGTGCTCATCACCGCGCCAAAAGCCCGTATGTCAAAATATTTCCTGCACATCCCAGCCTGCGTCTTATCTTCAAATTCCTGGCTTTCGGTCGGAGTTGTGGGAACCCTGCCGCCGTTTTGTTCATCGTACATTGCCCCGATCATGTTATTTAAGACGGCCTTTTCCTTTACAAAAATGTCAAAACCATACTTATCTGGCGATACCGTCTGGAAATAATTGCGTATCTTTCTTTTGATACAGACATCCGTTACAAGTCCATCGGCGCTCTTTGGCCACATTATGGAAAGGGTACGGGCGGAAAGAAATCCCACTGTTTCGCGAGTTGCATTTATTAAGGCGTATCTGAATCGAAAATATAAAAATATAAAAGGAGTTGAAATAATAATGGGCCTCGACAGGGAAAATGTACTCCCAGCCTACAGGCTGGGGCGGCTCTTTGCCGTTCTTGAAAAAATTCAGGAGGAGGCGAATCCCGGGATCAACGCAACGATACGCGACCGGTTCTACGGTGCAATGTCCTCATGCCCGG
>Ga0192245_10767_pt1 | contig 11586 bp, 7 predicted proteins | sample Koala_Koa27_M3_FD_131238 | JGI IMG/M metagenome (GOLD analysis project Ga0192245, IMG submission 131238) | Enriched cells from koala feces incubated with labeled cellulose particles, San Francisco Zoo, California, United States - Koala_Koa2-7_M3 ...
AATGCGTTCGGTTGTACCACTTGCTTTTGCTGTGATGTTTAAAGGTGGGTTTAATATTGTTTCCCGTCCCCAACTCTTTTTTAAAGATGATAAATTCAGGATATTTGGTCAGTTTAAATATAAAAACACTCCCGATAATTACTATGGTGTAGGATATAGCACAAACCGGGATTATGAACGGGGAAAAGAAACCAGTGAATTCCGTTATAATCAGATTCAGGTAAATCCCTGGTTTATGTTCCGGATAAAAGATTCTGATTTCTTTGCCGGGCCCCAATTTGATCTTAATTATGATGAATTTAAGAAACCGGCACCAGGCATTATTCGTGATCCCTCTTATATAGCAGATGGAGGTACTCCCGACGGATATCGTAATTTTAGTTCGGGTATTGGTTTCCTTCTTTCGTATGATACACGGGATATACCGGCAAACGCTTACCAGGGAATTTATTTTGATGCCAAAGGTTTATGGTATAGTAAAGTTTTTGGAAGTGATAATAATTTCTATAAGCTGGAATTGGAGTATCGTCAGTTTAAAGAGGTTGGAAATCGAAAGGTTTTAGCCTGGACTATACAAAGTGAACATGGTTTTGGTGATATACCTATTAATAAATATACTTTGACAGGTACGCCTTTTGATTTACGGGGATATTATATGGGACAATACAGAGACCGTTCTTCGCATGTTTTATTAGCAGAATACCGACAAATGCTGAACACAGATGGTAGTACAAAAATAAAAAGGTTAGTAAACCGCCTTGGGTTTGCAGGATGGGCAGGCAGTGGCTTTATGGGGCCTACTCCGGTAAAAATAGAAGGTGTATTACCAAATGCCGGTTTAGGAATACGTATCGAGGTACAACCCCGAATGAATGTTCGTCTGGACGTGGGACGTAATTTCAGAAATGATGCGACCTTATTTTATATGAATATTACAGAGGCATTTTGAACCGGAAAAAAGCATTAAACGCTATTTTTATAGCATTTTTGAGAGGAACATATTGAAAAATAACATACTAAATATTTGATTTTCTCAAACAAACTATTATCTTTACCAAAACTCACTGAATAATAGTAAACCGGAATACTGATGAAAAACTGAAAAAGCCTCAACCATGTTTGATTTTTCTTCTTGAAATTTTAAACGGATTCTCACTTTCTGATAAAGAAAATAACCTTTTCAATGTTTGGATACTACATTAAAATAATCCAGACTAATTTTAACCTTAATAAAATCTATCCTTCTATCTTTTTAATCTGGAGCTGCCTCACACATATAACTTAAAGTTATATACTCTCTGTTGATTTGTTAACTTTTAATTATTTCCTAATTAACTTTTTAATTATACAACCTATGAAAAAACGCTTGGTACTATTGGTGCTATTTTGTATTAGCATTTGTACAAGTGCACTATTTGCACAGAAAAGAGTTAGTGGTATTGTCATGGACAAAGAAATGAATATGCCGCTAATTGGAGTAAATGTGGTTGTTCAGGGAACTACAAATGGTACTGTGACTGACCTTGATGGAAACTTCTCATTGGAAGTAAATGATAGGGATGTCTTGATTTTCTCCTATTTAGGTATGCTTACTATAACAGAAGCTGTTGGTAACCGTACAATTATTAATGTAAACATGGTCTCTGATACCCAAAAGATCAATGAAGTGGTTGTTACGGCTATGGGTATTGAACGTAAAGCCAAAAGTTTAACATATGCTACTCAACAACTTGCCGGAAATGAGTTGACCAGAGCGAAAGATGCCAACATGATCAATTCCTTACAGGGAAAAGCGGCAGGTCTGGTTATCACCCCGAATGCCACCGGAGCCGGAGGATCATCAAAAATTTTGCTTCGTGGTAATAAATCAGCATGGGGAAACAATCAACCACTTATTGTTATTGATGGTATACCCATGAATAATCCTGAGACTACTCAATTAGCAGAGGAGTACGAAGGGCGTGATGGGGGAGATGCATTAGCGAATCTGAATCCGGATGATATCGCCAGTCTGAATGTTTTAAAAGGAGCTTCTGCTGCTGCCTTGTATGGGAGTATGGCTGCAAACGGAGTGATTATGATTACAACTAAGAAAGGACGGGAAGGAGCTACCCGGGTAGATTTCTCTTCTAATATTACGTTGGAAACTCGGTTAAGTTCTCCGAAATTACAATCAGAGTATGGAGCCGTTGTTACCGGTGATCAACTGGGTGCAACCAGTTGGGGAGAGAAAATATCCAATGCTCCTGCAAAAAACAGGATGAAAGATTTCTTCCGTGTAGGTTCAAGTTATATTAATTCGGTGACCATCAATGGAGGAACGGAGAAAGTACAAAGTTTTGTATCGTATGCAAATACCACTTCTTTAGGTATTATGCCTACCAACAATTTTTACCGTCATAATATGTCTGTTCGGGAAACATTCAATTTATTTGGTGATAGATTAACTGTTGAAACATCCCTTTCTTATATTGACCAGAAAGCCACTAACCGTCCGCATGGAGGTACCTATAATAATCCACTTACCGGTCTTTATACATTTCCTGCAAATGGAGATTTCAATTATTATAAAAATGAATATGAAGTATTTGATGGAGGTAGAAATTTGTATGCCCAAAACTGGTATACTACTATAGGAGACTTTTCTTCCAATCCATACTGGGTATTAAACCGGACTCAATCAACCGAAAAGCGTAACCGTTTTATGGCTTCGGCTAAAGCAAATCTGAAAATAACAGACTATCTGAATATACAAGGACGTTTAAGTGTAGATCAGACATACGACAAGTATGAACGTAAATGGCATGCAACTACTTCAGAAATATGGGCTCCCGGAGGAAACGGACGTTTTCGTACCGAACGATTCGAACCTAAACAGTTTTATGGGGATATGATGGTCAACTTCAATAAAACATTTAATGAATCATGGGAAGTCAATGCCTCTGTGGGTACCAGTTTTATGGATACCAAAACACTCAAAGCGGTTATTGATAGTGATAAGTTAGGATTAGATCAACCCAACTTTTTCGTACCGGAGAATATCAGAGGCAATGGAAGTGAACGTGTAAGTAGTCCGCAAAAACGCTTAAACTCTGTATTCGGGACAGCTCAGGTAGGATACAAGGGTATGATTTATTTAGATGTTACCGGGCGTAATGACTGGTCATCTACTTTGGCATTTACCAATAATATCTCTTATTTCTATCCCTCTGTCGGTCTGACACTTTTAGTCAATGAAATGGTTCCTATGGGAGATTGGATTAATTTGTTGAAATTAAGAGGTTCTTATAGTATCGTAGGAAATGATATTCCAGCTTATATTACGTATCCTATGGATGGTTATAATCTGGGAGCATTAGAAGCAAACGACAGAGCTCCTTTTGATGAAATGAAACCGGAGAAAATGCATTCCATGGAGTTTGGGTTTGATCTGGCTATGCTTGATAATCATTTGAATATGGATTTTACTTATTATAAAACCAATAATAAAAACCAATATTTCCAGATTTCAGCACCTTTAGCCAGTGGATACAGCAGTTATTATATCAATGCCGGAGACATCCAGAATACCGGATTTGAAGCATCTGTCAGTTATCGTTATGATATAAACAGGGAATGGAGCTGGAAACCCGACTTTAATATTTCATACAATAATAACAAGATCAAGAAACTGGATGACCGTCTTGCCGATGGTGTACAATTAGGGAGTGGCGCAGGTTTCCGCTTTATGTTAAAAGAAGGAGGTTCTTTTGGTGATATCTATGGATATGTCCTTGAAAGAGACGAAAACGGGGTTATTCAGGTAAGCGACTCAAATGTTCCGGTAAGAAGCAGCAGTAATGATAATTACTTAGGGAACGTTAATTCCAAATGGCATTTAGGATGGGGAAATACAGTTACTTACAAAGACTTCTCTTTCTATTTGTTAGTTGACGGTAAAATAGGAGGACATACCATTGGTATGACACAGAGTTATCTAGATTATTATGGAGTGACCCAGGATACAGCAGACGCACGTAATAATGGAGGTGTAGATCGGGGAAATGGTGAAAAAATACCGGCAGAAACTTATTATCAATCTGTTGCCGGAAAAGATAGTGCCAGTAGCGAATATGTATATTCTGCCACCAATTTCCGTTTGCGTGAAATATCATTAGGCTATACTTTTCGTAATTTAATTGCTCCTTCTAAAAACCTAAGTATATCTTTAATTGCACGTAATTTATTCTTCTTATACAAAGACTCTCCACACGATCCGGGCATGTCTGTATCTACTCATAATGGATGGCAGGGATTTGATTCCTTTGGTCTTCCCGCTACCCGTAGTTATGGTATTAATATAAAAGCAACTTTCTAAAAAGTATCCACTATGAAAAGAATACTATATTTAAGCATATGTTTGTTGGGATGTGTTATTTTCTCCTGTACAGATAACTTCGAATCTATTAACACAAACCCAAACGGAATAGAACAGGAGAATGTAAAACTTTCTTCCCGTTTTCACCAACCGATGGTCTCTATTTATTGTAATTACCAGAATATGAATTATGAATATCAGTTACAACAAAACTTAAATGGAGATTTATGGTCTGGTTATTTAGCTTTGCCAAGTCCGTTAGGTACGTATAACAATTCAAATTATTCTATGAATGATGGTTGGAACGAAAATGCGTTCCGTATCGGTATGTTATATGTAATGAAACCCATTAGTGTGATATTAGAATCAACCGAAGAATTGGATTATGTTTCTACTGCTAAAATTTTACGGGTGGCTGCTTTACACAGGGTTTCTGATATTTATGGACCTTTGCCTTACAGTAAAGCCATGCAGGGAGGAGATAGTGTACCCTACGATGACCAGGAAACACTTTACAAAACATTTCTTCAGGAATTGGAAGAAAGTGTAAACGATCTGACGACATTTATAGATACCCATCCGGCTGCACAGAGCAATCGTATGGCAGAGTTTGACGTTATTAACAATGGTGACAATATACTATGGCTACGTTTTGCCAATTCATTACGTTTACGTCTTGCCATGCGGATTGTAAAGGTAGACCCTGCTTTAGCAAAAGCCACTGCAGAGGCAGCGGTCAATCATAAATACGGAGTCTTAACCTCAATAGATAAAAACATAGAAGTGGTTGATCCCAATTTACAAAATCCCCTGAACGAAATAGCCTATGCTTATAATGATATTCGTATGGATGCTTCGATGATTTGTATGTTGAGAGGGTATAATGACCCACGTTTACCTAAATATGCAACTCCTGTCGGATGGTATCAAAGCGGAGGAAGCAGCGTAGATATACATGATGCTAATGGGAATATGACGGGAAGTATTGGAGAATATATAGGTATTCGCCAGGGACTTATTATAGCGGATGGAACCCATTATGTTATGTACTCAAATATAAATATGCCTACGACGAGTCGCTACACAGACCAAAATGGAGGTCAGAACCAGATAACCAATGCCTTACCGATCATGAAAGTAGCTGAAGTCTATTTTCTGAGAGCCGAAGGTGCATTAAGAGGCTGGAATATGGGTGGCTCTGCACAACAACTTTATGAAGAGGGCATCAAGGTTTCTTTCGATGATTATGGCATTTCTAACCAGGAATATATGGATTATATTAATAACGATACAGGAGTATCAGCAGATTATATAGATCCATACGATCCAACCAATAATATTGCAGGGATTGACAAAGCTACTGTTAAATGGAATGAAAGTCTTTCACAAGAAGAGAAATTGCATAAGATTATAAACCAGAAATGGCTTGCTATGTTTCCGGAAGGTCAGGAAGCCTGGAGTGAGTTTCGTCGCACAGGATATCCTAAATTATTTCCGGCGGTTAACAATTTTAGCAATGGTGATATCCCAGAGGGAGAATTTCCGAAACGCTTACGTTTTCCACGTAATGACCGTAACTCAAATACGGCAGAGGTAGAAAAAGCACGTAGTATGTTGAAAGGAGACGACCACGAAGGAACCCGCTTATGGTGGGATGTAGAAGGAGGAAACTTCTGATAAAATAGTAACTGTGGTGAGAGTAGGGATGAGAGTTCAAACACCCTACTCTCACCATTTATTTCCTCATTATAAACTATTTACAAAAAAAGGGAGAGAGCGAGAGTTGTTTTTGAAAACTTGTATGAGGGAAAGTAAAAAAAGTTTGCCCCAATCAGGAGAAAAACGCTTGTTCCATTTCTTTTATTCTTTTTAGTTCTATTTCAAAATTTCCATTATAACGGGGATTCAGTTTCAGGAAATTTTGAAAGAATTCAATAGCGGCATAGAAGATAGCTGAGGCAAATTCGTCGATAGGTAAAGCATATTGCTTCTCATTTATCTGCAAAGACACATACGCTTTATTTTTCTTTTGCAGTTTTACTGTAACAGGTGTATCGGGAAAGAAAAATTCGGCTTCGCCTTCTTTTTTATAGTGTAAAAGAGCTTCTGCAAAATAGATATACAGTTGATCCACTAGATCCCAGCAAGTTTTATCAAGGATTACCTGTCCATTATATTCAATAGAAAGAGTGCCTTCCAGATAATCCGGATCTAATTGAGTGATATCTATCAATGGATACTCTTTTATGTTTACCAATAAATCCGGATTACCCTTATGTTTTTTTGTATTGAATAAAAATGTTTCTATTTTGACCATACCTATCTGTTTATTTTATATGGGTCACATCTTCTATATTGTATATCGTTTATTTTTCCAAAATCATTTTCTTTACAGCCAATACATGTTTACAAGGACCTCTTTCTCCCTGGTACTTACTATACCATTCGCACGTACAACGCTCCAATCCCTTATCAAAGATCACCGTATGGCGTACACCACTCCCTTCTACCCGTGCTTCTGTTCGTCCTTTTTCATTACGGATGATGTGTACTTTTCTGTCCTCAATCAGTTTGTTAGCTCCTTTCATACGAGGATTAAGACTTAAGATACGTTCCGGTTTAAAAGGTAATCTTCTGTAGAAAAACTGATTTTCATCCAGGTCATAGCCCAATAGTCCCATAGCTGCCAATCGTCCCGTCAGGGTATCTATATCTTTAAACGCTATATTCTCCTTAATAGCAAATATTGTGGGATTAAATGCCTGGTTCGCATAGGCATATTTATCCAGCGCATCGATCCATTCATCCGAAACCTCTTCAATTAAAGATTCAAGTGCAGCTCCTTCGCCGGAAAAACCACGCCATGAATCGCGGGATAGTGAAAAACTGAAACGAATATCTCCAAAATATAGTTGCCACGTAGTTGATTGCATCGTAGGATGGGGGAATACCTGCATTTTGTCTATATAAGGTATTAAAGGCTCCAATAAACGCAAACGGTGCAAACCACCTATACAAATAGCATTGGTTGATTTTACCGGTGTAAATACGGGTGTATTACCCCGTAAAATCAAATAATAATCACTTTTAACCTGCCCTCTTGGAATACCCCTGAATAATTGTTGGGTTTGTATTTTAGTAAACGTATGAAGTTTTTCGGCATGCGACAGATAAATTTGTACAGTACTTAACCCTTTAATCCATTTAGTAGGTAAAGGAACTTTCCTTTCTATTACTTTATTTCCTTCTGTATGTAAACCCACCTCTTTTTGTCCGATGGAAAGCAGCACCTTTTCTGACCGGTTAATCCGTCCCAAAGCCGTTAACATAGGTTGATTGAAATCGACATTCGTCGTACCGTTTTCCAAAAAATCTCCATCCAATCCGTCGGGCAGCACATCCACACGTGCATATACTCCGGCACAATGAGAAAAACCTTCAAATCGTACGCAGCCATTTCCGGCTGTTGCAATAGGATCTTTTAATAAGGCTAACTGGAAAGGGGACAAGTTGAAACTGGATTTTACGATATTGGATAAGGTAATAAGGCAACGTGCCATAATAAAAGGATTCAGGATATTTCCCCAGAAGAAACAGGGAGCATCTGTATTCTTTTGAATTTCGCTGTATTTAGATAGAAATAACTCTTCCGAATTTTCTTTTTTTCTCAGAGTAGAGGGTGTAGCATACCTGTAAGTCAGCAAATCTTCCATGGGGTGTTTCTTTATTGTATACGGTAAAACGAATGATACAAATATAAAAGGATAAAATAAAAAGCCCTGAATTTTTTCAGGACTTTTCATTCATGGATAATTTTTTCCGTATATGACTAAGCGTTTCCGGTGTAACTCCTATATAAGATGCAATCTCTTTCAGGGAAATATAATTTAGCAGTTTGTTGTGTCGTTTCATCAGGCTTATATACCGTTCTTCAGGTGTATCGCAATAGAAACTTAAAAGCCGTTCATAGGTTTGAGTAGCAAACTCTTCTGCAATCATCCTTCTGAAACGTTGGGTATTTATATCCTGTTCCAAATAATTCATAATTTGATTATAGGAAAGTACATATAAAGATGTCTTTTGAATATATTGCGCATTTAAAATAGAAGGTTTTTTATGGATAAAAGAAACATAACAACAAGCAAAATCATGCTGAAACGAATAGCCCACAATTTGTTCTTTACCATCGTTACCCACACATGTATAACGAACACCTCCACTTTCTATAAGAGCTATTTCATGTGCCGATGTACCCTGTTTCACAAAATAATCTTTTTTCTCTCCATTCCTTAACGTACCGTTTTCAATAAAATATTTTCTAAGGCTTGAAAAATCCAATACATTCAGGTACTGATTAAAATTTTCCGAATTGCTATTCAACATACTTTTTCCTAAAAATAACAGATAGAATAAGTTAATGTATATACACTTATCTCATAGATACTTTCTCCTCTTTGTATAATCAATCTCTAAGGATTCAGCAAAGCTATCTATTTTTTTTAGTTACCAAACCAGAACTATATTCTTTTGAAAAGATTTACAATAAGAAAAGAGACTCACCAGTATAGGAAGTCTCTTTTCTCAAATTAGATGGAATGATCCTTATTGGTTATAGTATAAAATTACTTTCACAGGATAATGATCAGAAGGAAGACGGGCTTCATATTGCGTAAGTGAAATTTCTTTCGGAGAATCTCCCAGATTCGCTGTTTCTGCATTTTCAATGGGCGACCAATACACTTCAGTCAGTATACCATATCTTTCTATAGTAAAAGAAGGACTAACAAAAATGTGATCAATCCGGCTTTCTGTTTTCCGGTCTATCCTGAAAGCATTAAAAGTACCATTCTGGGCATACTTAATCTCTGCTTTCTCATAACTATCATTTAAAATGCCCGAAGAAGTGATCACTTTATAACTTTCGTTTGTCTGGTCCACATTAAAATCTCCGGTAAAGATAACAGGATCGGTTCCACACATTTCTTTAATCTTACTAAGGACCAACTTGGCACTTTCTTTACGTGCTTCCACTCCTACGTGGTCCATATGAAGATTAAAGAACCATAGTTGCATACCATTTTCTTTATCTTTCAATTCAACCCAGGTACAAATACGGGGTAAAACAGCATCCCATCCTTTATTAGGGTAATCTGTATTTTCTGATAACCAGAATTGCCCTGATTTTAATACATCATACTTATCTTTCTTATAGAAAATAGGAGAGTATTCACCTTCTGTTTTGCCATCGTCACGTCCTACGCCCACATATCCGTATTGAGGAAGTGCAGCCAACATATTATTTAATTGAGGATACAGCACTTCCTGTGCACCAAATACATCGAAATCATGAAAGAGAATTTGCTGGCAAATAACGGGGAATCTCTGTGCCCAGCCATTTCCTTTCTCTACATCCCCCTGATTCTCATAACGGATATTATAAGAACCAACGGTTATTCTTTGTGCCTGTAATTGCACAAAGCAGAAAATTATCAGAAAAACAGTGTAACTAATTTTTTTCATACTATCAGATATTAAAGTTCAAATCTTATTTTAATTCATTCGAGAAAGAGTAGGGGAAATCACTATCCTGTACACCTCTGTTTTTATTGGGTTGGTTATTCATTTCGAAGTGAATACGTGCACCATTCATCAAATCTGCATGAGTAAAATAATTCTTTGAATAATTCTTACCATTCAGTTTGATAGATTGTACATACCGGTTTTCAGCTTTATTATTATTGGACTTAATCACAATTTGTTTTCCATTCTCCAGTTTTACTTTTACTGTATCAAATAAAGGAGAACCAATAACATATTGGTCCGTACCCGGACAAACAGGATAGAATCCTAATGCAGAGAATATATACCATGCCGAAGTCTGCCCGTTGTCTTCGTCACCACAATAACCGTCAGGAGCATACGAATACAATTTATCCATTACCTCGCGAACCCAGTACTGTGTTTTCCAGGGTTCTCCTGCATAATTATAGAGATAAAGCATATGCTGGATTGGTTGGTTACCATGTGCATATTGTCCCATATTCATTACCTGCATTTCACGCATCTCATGAATCATAGAGCGACTGGTCATACCCATATAACCGGGTACAATAAATACAGAATCCAACATAGATACAAATTCTTTCTTCCCACCCATTAAATGAATTAATCCCTGTGGATCGTGGAAAACAGACCAGCTATAATGCCAGCTATTCCCTTCTGTAAAATCACGACTCCAATCTACCGGATGAAAAGGTGTACGGAATGTACCATCCTTTTGTTTACCTCTCATCAATTTCGTTTCAGGATCAAACAAATTCCTGTAATTCATTGCACGCTGTGCATAAATACCAATCTCTTCCTGTGGTTTGCCTAATGCTTCTCCCAATTTATAAATAGTCCAGTCATTATACGCATATTCCAGACTCCGGGCTACATTCTGGGTAATATTCACATCACAGGGAATATATCCATACTCATTATATTCTTTATATCCTGTACGTCCCGAAGCAGGCACGGTTGGATGAACATTATTGGCTCCATTCTTCAAGGCTTCCCATAAAGTTTCTATGTCATAACCTCTTAATCCTTTCAGGTAAGCATCTGCAACTACTGAAGCAGAGTTATTACCAACCATAATATTACGGTGACCGGGACTTGACCATTCCGGCAGAAAACCACTTTCTTTATAAGCATTCGCCAAACCTTCCTGCATTTTCTCATTCATAGAAGGATACATCATATTCAGGAATGGAAATAAACAACGGAAGGTATCCCAGAAACCCGTATCAACAAACATATAGCCCGGTAATACTTCGCCATTATAAGGACTATAATGCATAATCTGACCATTTGCATCTATTTCATAGAAACTACGTGGGAATAATACCGTACGATAAAAATTAGAATAAAATGTACGCAAATTATCCACATCTTTATCCTCTACTTCAATTCTGCCTAATACATCATTCCAAACATCTTTACCTTTAGCCACAATCTCATCAAAAGAATCAGTATCTAACTCTTGGAGGTTTAATTCTGCCTGCTCATAACTAATAAAAGAAGAAGCTACTTTCGCATGAACAATCTCACCTTTTTTGTAGAGAAACCAATAATACATCCTGCATGATTTTCCAAAGACTCAGTTTCTCCTTTACGAATCTCACCATCCCCAACGGTTGCATGATACGTAAAAGGCTTATCAAAAGTAATCACAAAATAGTTTTTGA
>Ga0192245_10769_pt1 | contig 11551 bp, 9 predicted proteins | sample Koala_Koa27_M3_FD_131238 | JGI IMG/M metagenome (GOLD analysis project Ga0192245, IMG submission 131238) | Enriched cells from koala feces incubated with labeled cellulose particles, San Francisco Zoo, California, United States - Koala_Koa2-7_M3 ...
GTTTGGAATAAGGCGGCTGAGATTTCTTTGGAGGTGCCATACGGTTTCAGCAAATCCGTATACTGTTTTTCCACTTCCTGAAAAAAGGTTCGTTACTCCACAGCGTGTCGTCTGCATCAAAAGCTATGACTTTAATAAGTTCTTTCATCGGTCTTGTCGTTAATGGGGGACGAGAATCGTTCCGTTATATTTTGCGGCAAAGTTACTGTATTTTCATATAAATCCCTATCTTTGTTACCCGTTTTAAGTTTGAATTTTAATAGGAGATACAATAATGAAAATAGGAGATAAGGTGCGTTTCCTCAGTGAGGTAGGCGGTGGAATCGTAACAGGATTCAAAGGAAAAGACTTTGTACTGGTGGAAGATGCGGATGGTTTTGATATCCCGATGCCGATACGTGAATGTGTCGTGATTGAGGCGGATGATTACAATATAAAACGCAAGCCTGCCGCGACAGCTCCGAAGCAGGAGGAACCCGCGAAGCCGGCCAAACCGGAAATGCCGGTTATACAGCGCCAGCCGGAAGTGCGTGGCGGTGATACGTTGAATGTGTTTTTGGCTTATGTGCCCGAAGATGCCAAAGCGATGATGACTACTCCTTTCGAGGCATATTTGGTGAATGACAGCAATTACTATCTGTATTATACTTATCTGAGCGCGGAAGGAAACGGGAAAATACAAGTTGGTAGTAGCTACAAAGGGAGATTTGCTGGACCAGGAGAATAAGCTGGAACGTTCGGGATTATCTCCTTACTTTGACCATATCGAGGTGATGTCCGACAAGACGGAAAAAGAATATCTCCGGCTATTGAGTATTCTGCAAATAGCTCCTTCCGAACTTTTGATGGTCGGCAATTCTTTTAAATCGGATATTCAGCCGGTCTTATCTTTAGGTGGATACGGAGTACATATTCCTTTTGAAGTCATGTGGAAGCATGAAGTAACGGAAACGTTCGCACACGAACGCTTGAAACAGGTGAAAAGACTCGATGATCTGCTATCTTTACTTGGATAAATACTCTATCTGGATAAATCCCGGATAAATTCAAGGAATATTACAGCAATTTCATCAGCTCCGCTGCCCGACAGGCTTCTATCGAGTTGCCGACAGAAAGTTTTTCCAAAATATTCTGTCGGTGGCGGTTGACCGTATTCACACTGATATAAAGAGTCGCTGCTATTTCTTTACTCGACAGCCCTTTCCGTATGCAGCGCAGTATTTCCTTTTCGCGTTCTGAAAGGATATTGCGGTGCTCTTCCGAAAGGGATAATGTTTCTACTTCCCCACGTTCCATCTGGGTTATCGTAGCATAAATGCCTTGTTCCGGCCGTTGGTCGGCAGATAAGGAATAAAGGCAGAAGATCAGCCAAACATTGCCGGCAGGGGTGTTCTGCATGATTTGCACAAGGTTGTCAATGTATTGATAAACGCCTTTTTCATTCATCATACGCAGTCTGCATCTGCCCCGATATTTCAGCCGTTCGCCGGGAGACATGGAAAAAGTCTTCTGGAAAAACTTGTATTCCATCAAACGCTTTTCTACCAAATCTTCCGGATGAATGCGCCGGTAGATACAATCTTCGTCCATCGAATCAATTACGCTTAAAGCCGCCTCTTCGGGAGTAAGTCCCAGGAAATTCGCCCACGGATGGACAGTAACGTAACTTTTCCGGTTCGAAAGATCGGAAATGACAGCACACCCTCCATTAACTTCCGTCAATGAGCGGACAAACTGCTGGTGTTGTTCCACTATTCCATTATCCAGTGCTTCGTGCGCTGTCGGATGCGTAGCATAGACTTCATCAATTTCTTTTTGTAGTACGTCCATCGTATAAAATGGTTATTATTCAGTATTGTCGCAAGGACAGGCATGACCTATCTTTGCACCACAAAGATAAATAAATAAGAAACGAACATGAAACATTTAAAAATCAAAATCATGTCAATCGCGTTATTGGCGGCAGCAACTTCTTCTATGGCACAAAGTCTGGACAAAATGAACTGGCTGAATGAGCCTCAGCAATGGGAAATAAAAGAAGGCAAGGCTTTAGTGATGGACGTTCCGGCGAAAACCGATTTCTGGCGGATTTCCCACTACGGATTTACGGTAGACGACGGACCTTTCTACTATGCTACTTATGGCGGAGAGTTTGAGGTGAAAGTGAAAATAACCGGCAATTATGTGACTACTTTCGACCAAATGGGATTGATGTTACGCATCGACCACGAGAACTGGATAAAGGCAGAGGTAGAGTACGTAGACGGCAAACAGAATGTAAGTGCCGTAGTCACCCACCGCACCAGCGACTGGAGTGTAGTGCAACTGCCGGATGCTCCTCGTTCTTTATGGATTAAAGCGGTCCGCCGACTGGATGCAGTGGAGATTTTCTTCTCCCGCGATGATAAGGAATATACGATGATACGTACTTGCTGGTTGCAGGATAATTGTCCGGTTATGGTCGGATTAATGGGAGCCTGCCCGGACGGAAAGGGATTCACGGCCACATTCGAAGAATTTAAGGTAACTCCTTTGGCAGATCAGCGGAGACTGGAATGGGCTAAAAAACAAGCCGACAAATAAAGAAAGACAGTTCTTCCAACAAGCTCCCTTAGATGGCGGAGCAAAATGATGGTACACAATCACACTTCACGGACAGTCTTGTTGAGCCAATCAATAGCGATTCACTCAGAACAACTACACTTTAGGGAGATGTATGGCTAAACAAGTATTCCATCAGCCAAAATGATCGTCATTCTTGGCTATTTTCTTCCGTTGCACCTAGGTACAACAATTGTCTCACCTTGGTTAAACAACTGAAGCACCTAGGTGACTCTTTCGTCTCACCTAGGTGCAACGAAAAAAAATCGCTATTTATGTGATTAATGAGTAACTATCGTCGGCTAATGGATAGTAACAGAACCCAGTTCCATATCCTAACGGAACTTACCACTAAACACTCCCACTTTACCAGTGTCCCATCAAGCTATTTTCCCAAAAAACGGGCAAACTTCTGCCGCTCCCGTTCCAACGTTTCTTCATCCATATCGGCCACCTGTCTGAACCATGAATATTTCAGGTCGACACTTTTCTTCTTTTCCGATTTATCCCAGTTTCCTATGACCTGACCGTTATGAAGGACAATCGGAAAGAACAGTCCGTTGTTAGTAAACGCTTTGGGATAATGTTCAAGAGGCAGAACATCCGTCCGGTCTTTATATCCCAGCAGATATTCATCATAGGAGGGCAAAAGATGTATATGTCCCGACAGTTTGCCACGAGTCCGGCAGGTGTCATGAATATACCATGTCTGTTCTTTCCATTGTTCGGTTGTCAGTTCCGAAGCAATCAGATAAACAGCCTGTTTTGCATCCGAAATCGGCAGCCCCGACCACCAAATGAAATCCTGCAAAACTGCCGGAGAATGGCTACGGAAATAACTCCGTGCCAAGCGCGCCAAAGACTCGTCTTTCGTCAGTTCGGGCATCGGCGGAACCCGTTCTTCCAAAAGTGCGTACGTGCATTTGCTTCCTCTGTCCTCGCCACTACAAATGATGCCTTCCTGCTCCGCACGTGCCATAAAGCGAGTCATACGGCGATTGTCCGCCACAATCCCCGAACGGTTAAAGTGTTCGGCAATCTCTTGTTTTGTCAGGCTTTTCTTTCCACAAAGAATCTTCTCCAACAGGTCATGCGCTTTCGTATAGAGTTCATTTGGGATGTCCAGATCATATCCTTTCGCAAAAGAATCATTTGCCGAAATAATACGTTGCGCGGAAAGTTTCAGCATCCAGCGGATATCCTCTGCCGCCACCAGATGCCACGTAGGACGCATCACATGAGTCCTCAGAATTTCTCCTTCATGCAACGCCTTCTCTACTGCCTGAATTGTAGCCGATTTCAGACGCATCCCTACTGCCCACTTCACTATGGAATAGTTCTGTGCCTGCATGGCTCCCATCCAGGATACCAACTCTTTAGGTTCACGAAAAAGTGGATTTAATAACTGCTGATTCAGCAAACGGATATTCGGTATATTCATAAATTAGTTATTTTATTTGCCACAAATATAAAGTTTCTTCGCAAACTATTCATTATAAACTGTTAATTGATAAACCAAATATCAGCAGAAACATCGGTACAGATATTATTTCAACTCTCTCAATAAGAGTCAGAAGCTGTTGGAAGTCTCCGAATAAATCTCTACTTTTGTACTCCATAACAAAGAATATACTTAGAATGATGCTCTATAAACTTATTTCCCCTTCCATGGTAAAGGCAACAATCCAGTTGCCAGCTTCCAAAAGTATCAGCAACCGTGCACTCATCATCAATGCGCTGGGTAAAGGCATTTATCCGCCGGAAAACCTGTCCGATTGCGATGATACCCAAGTCATGATAAAAGCCCTGACCGAAGGTAAAGAGACTATAGACATCATGGCAGCCGGAACCGCCATGCGTTTCCTGACCGCTTATCTGAGTGCCACTTCGGGAGAGCGGATTATCACAGGCACCGCCCGTATGCAGCAACGCCCAATACAGATTCTGGTCAACGCCCTTCGCGAGTTGGGAGCTGAAATAGAGTACACCCATAACGAAGGATATCCGCCTCTTCGCATCAAGGGCGCAGAGCTGAAAGGAAATGAAATCACGCTGAAGGGAAACGTCAGTTCACAGTATATATCCGCCCTGCTGATGATAGGTCCTGTGCTCAAAGACGGACTGACACTGCACTTGACAGGAGAAATCATTTCCCGTCCTTATATCAATCTGACACTGCAATTAATGCAGGACTTCGGAGCAAAAGCGGCATGGACTTCACCCAGCAGCATCTCCGTAGCTCCGCAACCGTATCAGAGTGTCCCCTTCACCGTAGAAAGCGACTGGAGCGCTGCTTCTTACTGGTATCAGATTGCCGCTTTGTCTCCGGAAGCAGAGATTGAACTGTTGGGATTATTCCGCAACAGTTATCAGGGAGACAGTCGGGGAGCGGAAGTTTTCTCCCGTCTGGGGATCACGACGGAGTTCACTCCCCAAGGCATAAAGATCAAAAAAACAGGCAAGGCACCGGAACGACTGGAAGAAGACTTCGTTGACATTCCGGACTTGGCACAGACGTTCGTTGTAACTTGCGCTTTATTAAATATCCCTTTCCGCTTCACAGGCTTGCAAAGTCTGAAAATAAAGGAAACAGACCGCATCGCCGCATTGAGAACCGAACTTAAAAAGCTGGGATACCTCATCGAAGAAGAAAATGACAGCGTATTGATGTGGAACGGCGAACGTTGCGAACCGGAAGCGGTTCCTGTGATTGCGACCTACGAAGACCACCGGATGGCGATGGCATTCGCACCGGCAGTAACCTCTTGTCCCAACTTACTGATTGCTGACCCGCAAGTTGTTTCCAAATCGTATCCCGGTTATTGGGAGGATTTAAAACTTGCCGGATTCCAAGTGATAAACGAAGGTTAATCATAGCCGCACTGTGGAAGATTTCAATAAATATACTTCCCATATCAACTATTCCCCTATTGTAGATTTTACATTACAGCAGGGGAAAGAGACTTTTTATAAAAAAGGAGAGTACTTTGTACGGCAAGGAGAAACCTGTAAGATCATGGGGTTTGTTGTTTCCGGCTCTTTCCGCTATTGTTGCGTCAACAGTCTGGGCGAAAGCAGCATTGTCGGATATACATTCGACCATTCTTTTGTCGGGAATTATCCGGCTTTCCAGTTGCAGGACCAATCAAATGTAGATATTCAAGCGTTATGCGACTGTACGGTGTATGTGATCAACCATTCCCAACTGGCAGATTTCTACGACATTAACAACGACCACCAAAAACTGGGACGCCAGATTGCAGAAACTCTTCTGTGGGAAATCTATGACCGGATGATCTCCATGTACAGTCTGACACCGGAAGAACGTTATCTGGATATTATCAACCGCTGTCCCGACCTGCTGAAACTGATTACTTTAAAAGAACTCGCCTCCTATCTACTTATTCGTCCGGAAACGTTGAGCCGCATCCGGAGAAAAGTAGTTCGGAAGTAAATTCTTGATTTCAATCAAGATTTTATTCAGACTCCTCTCCTACCTTTGCAGGCAAACATAGTCTATTTAAATTCATGAAGAAAATAATAATTGTAGGCGCAACCTCCGGCATCGGTCGTGGATTGGCAGAACAGTATGCCGTGAAGACTGCCTTATCGGCATCACCGGTCGCCGTGAGAATCTATTAAAAGAGATTTGCGCACAAGATAAAGATAAACTATTCTATCAGGTATGTGACATCACTCACACAGAAACGACCCTTTCATCGCTGGAAACGCTTGTACAAGAAATGGAAGGCATGGATATGCTGATTATCTGTGCCGGAACGGGGGAACTGAATCCACAGCTCTCCTATCAGCTCGAAGAACCGACCTTATTGACCAACGTAGTGGGATTTACCAATATCGCTGGCTGGGGGTTCCGGTACTTTGAACAGCAGAAAGGCGGGCATCTGATTAACATTTCCTCAGTAGGCGGAACACGCGGCAGCGGTGTAGCACCAGCTTATAATGCTTCAAAAGCCTATCAAATCAATTACATGGAGGGACTGCGGCAAAAGGCGGCAAAGCTACCCTTTGCTGTCTACACCACTGACATCCGTCCGGGATTTGTAGATACAGCGATGGCGAAAGGAGAAGGATTGTTTTGGGTTACTCCTGTCGATAAAGCCGTAAAACAAATCAAAAAGGCTATATCAGACAGGAAAAAAGTCGCCTTTATCTCCAAAAGATGGAAATATGTGGCATGGTTATTCAAACTGATTCCTTCCGCCCTTTATTGCAAGATGTAAAACAGCCTTTCAGTGAGGCTGAGTTACCATGAAGCTTCATTGGCCATCTTCCACATATTAAGAAAAGAAGCCTTGGTGATTTCCACTATCTTATCCCAGTTTAACCGGTCAGCATGATCGGATGGCTGGTGATAATCGGGATGTCCGTCCGTATGATACCAGATAATAGGAATACCTGCTTTGGCAAACGTTCCATTGTCACTGCCCCCTACCGGATTGTCCCAGGCACGATAGTCCGGTTCCAACTGTAAACCATACTTCTTAATATCCTTTTTCAGCCAGTCTCCAAAAGAGGGGTGAGCAGCTGTATAGAAATAGACGACATGTTTCGGTTGTTCCGGCTTATTGTTGCGACCTATCATATCAAAGTTGAGATATCCCTTGATCTGCGAAACAAAAGGGCAAGTCTGTACAAAATATTTAGAACCGAGCAATCCCTTTTCTTCTCCGTCCCAAAAGGCAAAGATTACATTTCGCTCCGGTTGTTGTCCGCTTGCAAGAAATGCCCGGGCAATCTGCAATACAGCCGAGACACCGGAAGCATTGTCATCCGCGCCGTTATAAATCTGATCTCCGTCAAGTGCCGGGTCTATCCCCAAATGGTCAAAGTGAGCGCCTACGATGACATATTCCTTCGTATTCTTACCGGGAATCATAGCCAGTACGTTCCTCATAGATAGTTTTTGATGAACTTCCTGTTTCAGCTTCGCTACAGAGTCCGGATGAACTTCCAGACGTCCTTTCTTCTGGCGCTCTTTGCGGTAAGCATCAAAAGGCTGGAAGTAGCTTTCGTTCAGAGGTTGGATTCCCATCCATTGTAAGATAGATGCTATATACTCAGAGGAGACATACGAACCGTGGAATCCGGCTTCACGTCCCTGTAATTCATCACTTGCAAGGAAACCGATTGTTGCTTCGGCAGAAGAACGGTTGATCGTGTTCAAGCCCTTTTCTTCGGGAGACTGTGCAAAAGTTACTGTTCCTACAAGTATTAATCCGAATAATATAATTCTTTGTTTCATCGTGGTATATAATTTAGAGTCCATGTTACAAAAGTACGAAAAGAACACAGAATCTATCCTTAAATACAAAAAAGAGTAAGCAGTTGCCATCTTTTATAAGATTTGGCTGCTCACTCTTTCTACAAACTATTAAGACCTTGTTATCCTGTCAATCTTTCCTTATTTTGAAAAAGGAGACATGCGGAAAGCATATTTATAAACTGTATTCTTCTGAATTTCATAAGCGGGACGGGGACCCGGTCCGCAACTGGCATTACCCAGACCACGCTGTATGCAATCCAGATTCAGCACCACCTCCGCACGATAAATATCAGGCAAGGCATGACCGTACTTGATTTCAAACAAGTCCTTATCCGTATAGTGCAAAGCACTGAAATCAAATGTATCGGCAGCAGTAATCTTGATTCCTTTACCTGCTTTATTGGTCAAAGTCAGCCAGCGGGTATCACAACGCCCACCCATCGTCTGAGAACGGGCATAACTCTCTTTCATATCATTGACAGCAGACTGGTATTTGCCGACATAAGCCGCATTCTTCCGATCCCGATAATTTTCTATCGGACCGCGACCATACCATTCCAACTGCTCCAACGAAGGATTAAAGAAGGCCTGTAACGACAGACGGGGAAGATTAAAGTCATCATTCGTTGTAAAAGAAGCATCCACATCTATTTCACCATTACCATACAAACGGTAAATCAATGTATAAGGCACTTTCACATCTCCGACGGTTTCCTGCAACTGAATCGTTACAATTGCCGACTGATTATCTTCCGACCATTTCCAGTCGAAACTGATTACCTCCGTTTGGGTATCCTGCCATTTACGCACATCGTTATTGATAAAACGGAACGTATTCAGCGACCATCCTTCACGCAGATGAAGCATATTATCGCCATTATAACGGATACCGGTCAACTTGCCTTCTTTCTTATCAAAGGTGATTTCTACACCGGGACGGCGGAAGAACAAATAACGCTTCTCCTCTTCCACCACCTTAAACAGAGATTCTTTAGATGAGGCGGAAACTGCTACCGGCTGTAGCCCGGTATTCGGGGATTTTTGAAGCAAAAGTTGTTCCGTAGCTACGATATGTCCGGCTTTTGCCCATACGCAATCCTTCTTTAGTTTTATTTCAAGGTTCAAATAATATTCACCTTCTGAAGTTAAATAGCGGGAATAAGGTATCTGCACCGCACGATGCTCTCCAGGCTTACCATCGGGTAGGCTGAACTCTTCTTCCGCTATCGGCACACCATCTTTCAAAATCACATAGCGCAGATTAAAATCATGCAGATTCAGGAAAGCATAGCGGTTACGAACGCCGATACTGTTTTCAGCATTCGGTTCCAATGTGATATATTGGTAGACTTTCTTCACTTCCCACAACTTAGGAGTAACTTGACGATCAGCCGTCACAATCCCGTTACAACAGAAATCATTGTCGTTAGGGCGATCACCGAAGCTGCCTCCAAAATAATAATGATCGGCAGGCTGTCCGGGCATATTAATGCCCTGATCCACCCAATCCCAGATGCATCCTCCGATCATACGTTTCGAATGATGCTCGATATAATCCCAGTATTCTTCCAGATTACCGATGGCGTTGCCCATCGCATGAGCATATTCACAAAGGAAATAAGGCTTGTTACGGGGTTGCTCGTCCTGTTCGATCATACTTTCAATCGAAGGATACATACGGGAATCCATATCGGCCACATCGTTCATTCCTTCATAATGGATATAACGGTCGTCTATCGCTTTGGCTGCCTGATAGGTAACCTCAAAGTTACGACCACCACCGGACTCATTGCCCATTGACCAGAAAATGACCGAAGGATGATTCTTATCCCGTTCCACCATACGCACCATCCGGTCGACGTAAGCTCCTTCCCAACTTTCACGGTTTGACAGCGACATATTGCCGTGACACTCAATATCGGCCTCATCCATGACGTACAAGCCATAATAATCATACAGCGAATACATCTTCGGATCGTTCGGATAATGACTGGTACGAATCGTGTTGAGATTGAAACGCTTAAAGAGAAGAATGTCCTCTATCATGCTTTCCACCGGAACAGCTTTTCCAAACTGCGGATGTATGTCATGCCGGTTGGCTCCTTTAAAAAGGATCAATGCATTGTTGATATACACCTTATTATTCCGGATCTCTATCTTACGGAAGCCATATTGCTGGCTCGTCGCTTCAAGCACATTGCCTGCGGCATCAAGCAGTTCCAGTTGGACGGTATACAGAGAAGGAGTCTCAGCACTCCATAACCGAGGGTCGCGAATCGTAGTCGTACCTTCACAGACGTTTTCCTGTCCACCAGTTATCTTACCGGTAGGTATGATAAACGAACTCACAGGCTTTCCTTCCGTATTCAGCAAAGAGACACGTACGGTAGCTTCCTGTACTTTCTTTCCGTAATTATGCACATCCGTTTTCACTTTCAGTTCCGCTTTATCCAGACGGTCGCTGATCTGAGAAGTCAGGTGAATGTCACGTAGACGAACTTTCGGACTGGCTACCAAATAAACATCCCGATGAATACCACTTAAACGGAACATATCCTGATCTTCAAGGAAACTGCCGTCACACCAGCGGTAAACTTCTACGGCAACCGTATTATTACCCGCTTTGACGTAAGGAGTGATACGAAATTCTGCATCATTACTGGACCCTTGCGAATAACCGACTTTCTTACCGTTGATCCATACATAAGCTGCACTATAAATTCCATCGAAATGGATAAAGACTTCTTTGTCTTTCCAGTCGGCAGGAAGAGCAAATTCACGGCGATAAGATCCTACCGCATTCGGCTCTTTCTCTACAGCATATCCACGCTGCCCCTGTATAAAAGGAGGATTGTTACGGATGGGATAAGTAATATTGGTATAAATAGGTGTACCATATCCGTGCATCTCCCAGTTGGAGGGAACAGGAATCTCTTTCCAGCCAGAGACATCATAACTCGTTTTATAGAAATCCACCGGACGTTCCGAAGGTTGTTTCACCCAGTTAAACTTCCAGTTTCCATTCAACAGCAGATAACGGGAAGAGCGGGTACGCTCCCAAGGACGGGTATAAGCGGGATCCGCCTTCATCTCTTCCGAATTGGCGAAAGGAATAAATGTAGCCCTGCCTTCTTCTTTATTGATTGCATAGATACGTTCATTTTCCCAGTCATTATGACTCGTTGTTTTCAAGGCTTCCGCCACTACTTTCAGGTTCGATTTCCGTATCTGCCACTGCTGGTTACTTTTCGAAGCTTCCGGTTCTAACTGAAAGACAGGCTCTCCGACCAGTCCGGCATCAGGAAATCCTAAGTTATAGCCAGTCCCGACATTGGTTAATACGTAATTCCCATTCGGCAAAGCCGTTATTTTCCATTGCTGGTTCGGATTTTTAGGGTCTGCCGACCATTGAATCACGGAACATTCTACTTTTCCTTTACCACTATTATCTACATTCATTTGAGTCAAGGGACTGGTTATCGTATAGCATCCCTCTTGTTCGCATGGAATCAGGTTCCAGACCTGCGATTCTTTGTCTGCCTCCCGCTTACTGATAAATATTTTCGTATTCGTATCTAGACTCTCCTGATTGTCCAGCACTAATCCGTTGACCGTATGGATTTCATATCCTTGCTTCGGATCAAACTGCTGCGCCACAACCGC
>Ga0192245_10775_pt1 | contig 11488 bp, 10 predicted proteins | sample Koala_Koa27_M3_FD_131238 | JGI IMG/M metagenome (GOLD analysis project Ga0192245, IMG submission 131238) | Enriched cells from koala feces incubated with labeled cellulose particles, San Francisco Zoo, California, United States - Koala_Koa2-7_M3 ...
CTGCTACCACAGTTGCTGCCATACCTGAAACTAAGATGAATAAAGGGATGCAGACAAATTGTTAGAGCATGAGAGCAAAAGTCGCGTTGAATTACTGTGGAGAAAGCAGCGTAAGCTGTTTGAGTTTGCAATTGATTCTTCTGTCATTTGTTTTAGCAATCCGGTTATGCTTGATTCGGAATGAAGCAACATATTCGGCTACCGAATACAAAGCAGAAATCTTTGACTCGCGCTACAGATACATTCATCAGACTTTTATTGTTTTCTATATAAAAAGCAACCATCTTCGCCCAATACACAGTGGAAATAATTAAGAATCCGGCATTCCTTCCGTACGTGACAAATATAGATAATTCTAATCTGATCGAAAATGACATTAGTATTTTTTCCATCTTGCACACATATGTATTACAGGAAAAACTTCTTTTCAATGCTTACATGTTTCGTCTATATATAAAATCACTGTTAAATCACTCCGCAATCTCAAACAAAAAGGTCATCTGTCTGTTACATACCCGACTTGAATATAGTAACCTAAACTTTTAAATTATGGCTAGAGAAAGCGTAAAAATCTTACAAGGAAAGCTTGATGTAGAAAGCTTGATTTCACAGTTGAATGCAGCATTGTCTGAAGAATGGCTAGCATACTACCAGTATTGGGTAGGTGCATTGGTAGTAGAAGGCGCTATGCGTGCAGACGTACAAGGCGAGTTCGAAGAACATGCAGAAGAAGAACGCAGACATGCGCAACTGCTTGCCGACCGCATTATCGAACTAGAAGGAGTACCCGTATTGGACCCGAAGAAATGGTTCGAACTGGCAAGATGCAAATATGATGCTCCCCAAGGATTTGATTCTGTAAGTCTGCTAAAAGATAATGTAGCTTCTGAGCGTTGCGCAATACTGCGTTATCAGGAAATTGCTGACTTTACCAATGGAAAAGATTTCACTACCTGCGACATTGCCAAGCATATCCTTGCTGAAGAAGAAGAGCATGAACAAGATCTTCAGGATTACCTGACTGACATTGCCAGAATGAAAAAATCATTTCTCGACAAGTAATTTCCGACTCGTCAGAGAATGAACGAAAGGCAGTCTTAAAAAGAGAATATCAAAACATTCTCTCTTCAAGATTGCCTTTTTTCACAAATATATGCGAAAACGCCCCCAAAGTTTATACTCCTTTAAACTCCTTTTGAACAATTTTCGTCCTGATTGGAACACCGCATTTCAGTTGATTCCTCCTACCTTTGCAACCACACTTAATCATAAAGTGCATAGAAAACAGGTATAAAGAGTATAAAAAGAAAAGACTATGGCAAATCAATTATCAAGAACTGATAGTTCATCCAATCAGGATATCAGACAACGATTCAACGTAAAAAAAAACAATCATCGGAGTTATTGTTTTATTAATAGGATTATTTCACTTACCTGAAGCGATCCTCCTCATTATGGACGGCATTTCTTTAGATAGCATATTGTATCTTATCGGCAATATATTACTCTGTCTGCTTGGCATATACCAACTTAAATTCCGTTCCAGGGAAATGAGATATCTGCCGACTAAAAGCGTAGTCAAAGAGAAAAACTATTCTTTCAATCTGAAATACCTTGAACCATTGAAAGAGATGATCGAATCAGGCAATTTTTCTAACAATATCAATATTGAGAAAGGAACAGGCGGAAATCTTCGGCTGGATGTCCTCATGTCGGCTGACAAGAAATTCGCAGCAGTGAGATTGTTACAGTTTATCCCTTACAGCTACATTCCGGTCATGGATATGCAATATCTGCGGAATGACAAGATCGCCGCTCTGGAGAATTTCCTGGAACACTCTAAATAAGGGTCCGTTTTATTTTATCCATCCCCACTTTTATGTAATAGTGCGATAAAAACCAAACTATTTTCAAACAAATCAAGAAGAAATCTTTCTTTTTTCGTATTTTTGTCCCAATATGCACGTTTAATTCAAGTAGACAACGAACATCAACGAAAAAGAATGAGAGTAATTGATTTAATACATAACAGCGAAAAAACAGCTTTCTCTTTCGAAATCCTTCCTCCACTGAAAGGTACAGGCATCGAAAAGCTGTATCAGACTGTCGATACCCTTCGGGAGTTTGATCCGAAATATATCAATATCACCACGCATCGCAGCGAATACGTATATAAGGATCTGGGCAACGGACTTTTCCAGCGAAACCGGCTGAGAAGACGCCCGGGGACTGTTGCCGTAGCTGCCGCTATCCAGAACAAGTATAATATAACGGTGGTTCCGCACATACTGTGCAGCGGCTTCACCCGTGAAGAAACCGAATATGTACTGCTCGACCTGCAATTCCTCAATATCACCGATCTGCTGGTACTTCGGGGAGATAAGGCCAAACATGAATCAGTATTCACTCCCGAGGGCGACGGGTACCATCATGCTATCGAGTTGCAGGAACAAATCAATAACTTCAATAAGGGAATCTTTGTAGACGGCTCGGAGATGAAAGTAACCAACAGTCCGTTCTCCTACGGTGTGGCTTGCTATCCGGAGAAGCACGAGGAGGCTCCCAACATCGAATCCGATCTCTTCTGGCTGAAAAAGAAAGTAGAAGCAGGGGCAGAATATGCTGTGACACAGTTATTCTACGACAATAAGAAATACTTCGAATTTGTAGAGCAAGCGAAGGCAGCAGGTATCAATGTGCCTATCATTCCGGGCATCAAGCCATTCAAGAAGTTGTCTCAACTCAGTATGGTGCCCAAGACATTCAAAGTAGACTTGCCGGAAGATTTGGTCAAGGAGGTTTTGAAATGCAAGAACGACAAGGAAGCCGAACAGGTTGGTATCGAATGGTGCGTCGCCCAATGCAAAGAGTTAATGGCACATGGAGTGCCAAGCATCCACTTCTACTCCATCGGAGCAGTGGACAGTATCAAAGAAGTGGCTAAAATCATTTATTGATATGTTTTTCAGAGACGTAATCGGACAAGAAGAAATCAAGCAACGACTCATTCAGGAAGTGAGTGAAGGGCGCATACCGCATGCCCAACTGATCTGTGGCCCCGAAGGAGTCGGTAAAATGCCGCTGGCTATCGCTTATGCCCGCTACATCAGTTGCACCAACCGGGGTGAGACGGATGCCTGCGGAGTATGTCCGTCGTGTGTGAAATTCAACAAACTGGTACATCCGGACGTACATTTCGTATTCCCCATCGTGAAAAGTTCTAAAGGAAAACGGGAAGTGTGCGACGACTATATCGCCGACTGGAGACCATTCGTTCTGAAGAATCCGTACTTCAACCTGAATCACTGGCTGAGAGAAATGGATGCCGAGAATGCACAGGCCATCATCTACGCAAAAGAGAGCGATGAAATCCTGAAGAAACTCAGCCTCAAATCGAGCGAAGGAGGATTCAAGATCACGATTCTCTGGTTGCCCGAAAAGATGCATCCGGTATGTGCCAACAAATTATTGAAATTGCTCGAAGAGCCACCTGAGAAAACTATCTTCCTGCTCGTATCGGAAGCTCCGGAAATGATTCTGCCTACTATTCTGAGCCGTACTCAACGCATGAACGTGCGAAAAATAGACGAACCGGCCATCGACCGCGTATTGCAGTCCAAATACGGTATCCAGCCTGCCGACAGCCTTTCCATTGCCCATCTGGCAAACGGGAACTTTATCAAAGCACTGGAAACTATTCATCTGAATGAAGAGAATCAGCTCTTCTTCGACTTATTTGTCAGCCTGATGCGATTGTCCTATCAACGGAAAATCAGGGAAATGAAGCTCTGGAGCGAACAGGTTGCCGGCATGGGACGTGAACGCCAGAAGAACTTTCTGGAATACTGCCAGCGCATGATCCGCGAAAACTTTATATTCAATCTCCATCAGCGTGATCTGACATACATGACAATCAACGAACAGAATTTCGCCTCTCGCTTTGCTCCTTTCGTCAACGAAAGGAACGTAATAGGCATCATGGATGAACTAAGCGAAGCGCAACTGCATATAGAACAAAATGTAAATGCCAAGATGGTATTTTTCGACTTCTCTCTGAAGATGATCGTACTGTTGAAGCAATAATAAATATATAAACTATGGAATATAAGCTTCATAATGGGAGCGGCGGTCTTTGCTGCAAAGGATGCTCCCGACAAGATAAGAAACTGAACACTTACGATTGGCTGGCAGACATACCAGGCAACGCGGAAGAGTGTGATATGGTGGAAGTGCAATTTAAAAACACCCGAAAAGGCTATTACCGCAACAGCAACAAGATCAAACTGGAAAAGGGAGACATCGTTGCCGTAGAAGCTGCTCCGGGACATGACATCGGCGTCGTAACCCTGACGGGAAGACTCGTCCCGCTGCAAATGAAGAAGGCCAACTTCAAGACTGATGTTGAAATAAAGAGAATCTACCGGAAAGCAAAACCGGTGGATATGGAGAAATTCAACGAAGCGAAAGCAAAGGAACATGCGACCATGATCCGTGCCCGCCAGATCGCACTGAACCTGAACCTGGATATGAAAATCGGTGATGTGGAATATCAGGGCGACGGCAATAAGGCCATCTTCTACTACATTGCTGACGAACGTGTGGACTTCCGCCAACTGATTAAGGTACTTGCCGAAGCTTTCCGTGTCCGTATTGAAATGAAACAAATCGGTGCACGACAGGAAGCAGGACGTATCGGAGGTATCGGTCCTTGCGGACGGGAGCTTTGCTGCGCTACTTGGATGACGAGCTTTGTATCGGTATCTACAAGTGCCGCCCGCTTTCAGGACATTTCACTGAATCCTCAAAAGCTTGCCGGACAGTGCGCAAAGTTAAAGTGTTGTCTCAACTATGAGGTGGACTGCTATGTGGAAGCTCAGAAGCGCCTCCCTTCCAAAGAAATCGAACTGGAAACAAAGGACGGCACTTTCTACTTCTTCAAGGCTGATATTCTGAGTAATCATGTTTCTTACTCTACGGACAAGAACTTCCCCGCCAATCTGGTAACAATCAGTGGAAAACGTGCCTTTGAGGTAATTGCCATGAACAAGAAAGGAATGAAACCGGATAGTCTGCTCGAAGCTGAAGTGAAGCAAGAATCCAAAAAGCCGATTGACTTGCTGGAACAGGAAAGCCTCACCCGCTTCGACCGTAACCGAAATAATAAGGACGGAAACAACGGTAACCGGAACAAGAAGAAGAGAAAAGGAAATAATGACAACCGCCCGCAGGCACAGGCCGAAGGTGGAAATCGTCCGCAGCAACCTCAGAGGGGGGAGAACGAGAATCGTCCCCAACCGTCAGAGAACGGCAACAGAGGAGAAAGAGGAGACAGAGAAAATCGTCCGAGAAACAATAACAATAATAACCGGAACAGAGGACAGAATCAAGGACGGAATAATGAGAACAGACGTCCGGAAAGAGGACAGAATCAGGAACGTCCACAGAATCCGAACCGTCCGCAGAATCAAGAGCGTCCGCAGAATAGAGAACGGCAACTCAAACAGGAACGTCCTCAAAATCAGGAACGCCCGCAGGAACAAGGAAGACAACCCAACCAGGAACGTATTCCCAGACCTGAAAGAAATTCGAATCAAGAGAAACCGCAAAATAATGAAAAGCCTGCTCAGGAATAGCTTATTTTGTTTATTCGGTGCCTGCCTCATGGCAGCCTGTAATGAAAATACCGTGTATCACTCCTACCAGTCCCTGCCCAATGAGGGATGGGGAAAGAGTGATACACTCTCTTTTCAGTGTCCTGTTACGGACAGTATTCCTGGTACACTCAGATTATTTGCGGAAGTTCGCAACAGAAGTGAATACCCTTACCGCAACCTTTACTTATTCATTCATGAGAATCTGCTCGACTCCACAGTATGGCGCACTGACACGATAGCGGTCAACCTGGCTGATTCCACAGGAAGATGGACAGGCAATGGGTGGGGAAGTATCTATCAAACAGCAGTTTTTATCAAATCTGTCCGCCCGCTGCATCCCGGAAACTACACAGTTAAGATTGTGCACGGAATGCAGGATGAGAAGTTAACCGGACTCAATGACGTCGGTATCCGGATTGAAAAACAAGAAGAATAGATTAAAGCCTTCTGCCTCTTCCGGCATCCAGCCTCAGGAAGATAAACAATAAAATGGTGAATCCCCACAAGGAAGAACCTCCGTAACTGAAGAACGGCAAAGGAATACCAATTACCGGAGTCAGCCCAAGCACCATCCCGACATTAATAAAAAGATGGAAAAGGAAAATACTGACAACGGAATATCCATAGACACGTGCAAAAGTGGAAGTCTGCCGCTCGGATAAAGCAATCAGTCTCAGAATCAATATAAGGAAAGCCAACAGAACAGCAGCCGAACCGACAAATCCCTGCTCCTCTCCCACTGTGCAGAAGATAAAGTCAGTATCTTGTTCGGGCACATATTTCAGTTTCGTCTGTGTGCCATTCAGAAAGCCTTTTCCGGTCAATCCACCGGAACCGATGGCTATCTTTGACTGATTGACATTATATCCTGCTCCCGTCAGGTCTTCTTCCATACCGAGTACAACCTTGATACGGATTTGCTGATGGGATTCCAAGATGTTATCAAATACGTAGTTACTGGAATACAGAAAGCCGATAGAGCCGATGGCAAACAGGGCAATCAGGAAATAGGAACGTTGACGCTCTCTCAATGCCAAATAGAGCAGATAACCTACCACAAGAACACAAAGCCCCCATTGCACCCATACCAGACTGAAGTGTATTCCGTATTCCGATATTAAATATGCGATAAGCAGAATGATCAGGCTTCCTCCGATAATGTTCCGTGTGGGTTCCCACTTTTTGGGGTACACCCATACCATTCCTCCGGCAAACAACAGAATCAATAACAACACGATAAATTCGCCCAACGGTGTGGGAGTATCGGCAATAAAGACCTCGTCAAAACGGATGCCGACAACAAAGTAAATCACTGCACACAAACCGGCAAAAAGCACTACACCGGGCATTCCTTCCCGATAAAGCACCAAAAAGAAGGCAAGATAAACTAATGCCGACCCCGTCTCCCGCTGTCCGATAATCAGGAGCATCGGAAGGAGAATGATAAAGCCCAAGACGAAAGCACATTTTTCTTTCTTTATGCTGAATGAGTATGAGTTCATATATTTCGCCAACGCCAGTGCCGTAGCAAACTTGGCAAACTCGGCGGGTTGCAGGCTGACCGGTCCCATCACCAGCCACGAACGCGACCCTTTCGTATCCGGTGCGATAAAGATGGTAACAATAAGCAGCACAATCATCCCTACATATATAATGTACGCGAACATATCATACATCCGGTCTTCCAGCATCAGCAAAACAAATCCCAGACCAAAGGAGCAGATAATCCATACAAACTGCTTTCCGGCACGGGTAGAGAAATCAAAGAAGTCACGATCGCCATAGTCATAGCTGGCACCGCAAACGCTGAACCATCCGCCGACAATCAAAAGCAGATAGATACCAATCGTTACCCAATCCAGTGTTTTCCACAAACTATCGTTCCTCGTTACCATATAAAATGATTCTGTTACTGATTTCTTCTGCTCTTAACTCATTCTCGGGCGACAACTTCCCTTTCATATATTGTTCCATCATCAATGCACCGATCGGCACTCCATAAGTCGCTCCCCAACCTCCATTCTCTACATATACGGCAATGGCGATCTTAGGCTGGTTCATCGGAGCAAAGCCCATAAACACCGAATGGTCATGTCCGCGATTCTGCGCTGTTCCTGTCTTTCCGCAGGCTTCAAGTTCCGGCACCATCACGGACAGCATACGGCAAGTACCTCCGGTGGCAGCAGCACGCATTCCTTCTACCACAGATTCATAATGTCTTCGCTCTATGGTTGTGTTGCGTGGATGTCGATAAATGCTATCCAACTGCGCATCCTGAATTTCCTTCACAATATGTGGTGTTGTAAAATGTCCGCGATTGGCAATCGTTGCCCCTAAGTTAGCTATCTGAAGAGGGGTAGACAGAATTTCACCTTGTCCGATGGAGATACTGATGACCGTCAGTCCGTTCCAGTGTCCACGATAAGCCTTGTCATAAAATTGCGCGTTCGGTATCAAGCCCCGTTTCTCTCCGGGCAAATCAACTCCTAACTTATAGCCGAATCCCTGAGAAACCATGTGATCTTTCCAAACTGTGATGGCATTCTGCGGTGAACCGTACTTGCGATCGCCGAACATACGGAACAGCCCCCAACAGAAATAGGAGTTGCAAGAAGTCGCAATAGCCGGAATCAATGGCAAAGGTGAGCCGTGAGCATGACATCCCACTGTCAGACGCCCATAATGGAAACCACGAGAACAGGGGAAAGAAGGACTTTGCTCGGTAATGATTCCTTCTTGCAGGAAGGTCAGTCCCTGTGCCGTCTTGAAAGTTGACCCCGGAGGATAGACTCCCATCAACGCACGATTGAGCAACGGTTTCTGTTTATCGCGTTGCAGCATCAGATGGTTCTTGCCACGCTGACGACCAATCATCAGATGCGGATCATAATTCGGAGAAGAAACCAGACAAAGGATTTCTCCGGTTTCCGGTTCGATAGCTACGATACTTCCAATCTTATTTTTCAATAACCGTTCGCCTAATATCTGCAAATCGATGTCGAGACTCAGAGTCAGATTCTTGCCCGGAATGGAAGGACGGTCATACTCTCCGTCCATATAACGTCCCTGGATACGTCCATGCGCATCGCGCAACAGAATCTCTACTCCCTTTTCTCCACGCAGGTATTTCTCGTACGATCTTTCGACTCCCAGTTTTCCTACATAATCTCCGCGGATGTAGTATCCCTCTTCATCCGCCTCCATATCTTTAACGGATACCTCACCGATATCCCCCAAAGCATGGGCGGCAGCATTGTATGAATATTGCCGGATAGTACGCCGCTGAATATAAAAGCCGGGAAACTTGAACAGTTTCTCCTGGAAGACACCGCACTCCTCCGCAGAGAGTTGTGACATGAACAGCTGGTTGGTATATCGGGAATATCCCGGATTGCGGCGGCGGTCTCTCATATCACTCATGATCTTAAGGAACTGAGCACGAGTAATGCCCAACGACTCACATAAATCGAGTGTATCCAGATTTTCGACCTCTTTCGGGACAAGAGTGATGTCATAGGCCGGCTGGTTGAATACCAGCAGTTTGCCGTTACGGTCGTAAATAGCACCCCGTGAGGGATATTGAATTTTATTCAGGAAAGCATTGCTGTCGGCATTCTTCTTGTAGTCGTCTGTCGTTATCTGTAATACAAAGAGGCGTATCAGATAAATCAACACAATAGTTAAAGCAATCCCCCCGATAACAAATTTCCGCTTTTCTAATCTATAGTCTTTTGCCATTCCTATCTCCTTATTCCTTCTACAGCAAGAATGCAGGTTAAAGTCAGAAGGGTGCACGAAATCACCCGCAATAACAACAGCCAGATGCTGGTAAATGAGAAGAACTCAATGCTGAGTAATGCCAGACTATGGACAAAAACACTTGCCGTGGTATATTTCAGGAAAGGAGTGATGCCCATGCTCTTGAAAGAAGGGATGATACTGTCCAGATTGTCACGCGGAGTAAACAGGCGCAGCAAGGACGGACGAAGGAAAGCCAGCAGCACGGTTGCCGCAGCATTCATCCCCGGAGTATCGGCAAAGATATCAATGGTTAGTCCGAAGAAGAAAGCCCACAACATCAACTCATTCCGGGAAGTTCCGGAAGCGAATTTCAGGATAAAGTAAATGTAGAGAAAGGGAGTAGCATATCCGGCAATATGTACGTTATTCAGGATCAGCACCTGAAGAAGTACCAGCCCGATAAACCATCCGATTCTATGTATATAGGTAATTATCATTATTTCACAGCCTTATTTTCCAGTTCTTTCTGTTCCTGCTGACCGTTCCGGGCTATCACCCGCACATCACTCACCTTGCCGAAATCGGTAGCCAACTTGATTTTCAACAAATAAGACAATCCGTCGTGCGAGTCGGACATATCATCGACTGTTCCTACCATGATTCCTTCAGGGAATACGGTAGAGAAGCCGCTTGTCACCACCGTATCACCCAGATTAAACTCTGCATGACGAGGCAAATCTTTCAGATACGCATAGCGGGAATCTCCATGCTCCCACTTCAGATAACCAAAGTAGTCACTTCCGACAATCTTGCAACTAATATTTGACTTGCTGTTCAATACCGATATCACGAGTGAATACGAAGAGGAGGTTTCATAGACAATACCCACAATTCCGTTCCCATCCACCACTCCCATTTCGGGACGGATGCCGGCAGAAGAACCCTGATCGAGCGTTATATAATTATCCGCCTGATTCAGACTGTTCTTAATGACGTGTGCCTTGAACAACTGATAATCTGTCAGAGGTATCTCCTTGATGCTGTTTACAGTAACCGAATCAACCTGATGCTCCCGCAACGCCTTTTCCAGATTAGTGATCTGCTGTTCGAGCGCCATATTACGATCCAGCAAGTCTGCGTTGACCGATTTGAGATGAAAATAAGAGCTTATTCCTCCCGAAACTTCATAAACTGCCCCCACAACGACATTGGCAGATGTAAAGAAAGTACTCTGCTGATAGTTGTTGAACCGAAATAACAAAACAAAACTGGCTACCTCTAATACGATGAAGAGGAACCAGTAATTGTATTTCAAAAGGAAGTTTATTAAATTCCGCATGAATAATGATCCGTATTATTTATCTCATCAAGAAAGAGAAACGGTCTACATTCTTTAATGCCACACCCGTACCTTTGGCTACTGCGTGCAAAGGATCTTCAGCAATGTGGAAAGGTATGTTAATTTTATCTGTCAAACGCTTGTCCAGTCCACGAAAATATACGTACTATTCGTCCGTTGAGGGATGGAGTGATCGCCGACTTCTATGCTTGTGAGCAAATGATGCGCGGTTTGATTAAACAGGTAAATACTCGTAATCACTTGTTTTCGCCGTCACTTCGTATGGTGATCGGTGTGCCGTCGGGAAGTACGGAAGTAGAACTCCGTGCCGTTCGTGACTCGGCCGAGCATGCCGGTGGGCGTGACGTCTATCTGATATTCGAACCGATGGCTGCGGCGATCGGTATCGGTATTGATGTAGAAGCGCCCGAAGGAAACATGATCGTGGATATAGGTGGTGGGTCTACGGAAATTGCCGTTATCTCTTTGGGAGGTATCGTTTCCAACAACTCTATCCGTATCGCCGGTGATGATCTGACTGCGGATATCCAGGAGTACATGAGCCGTCAGCATAATGTGAAAGTCAGCGAACGTATGGCAGAACGTATTAAGATCAACGTAGGTGCTGCACTGACCGAGCTTGGCGATGACGCTCCGGAAGATTACATCGTTCATGGACCGAACCGTATTACAGCTCTTCCGATGGAAGTGCCCGTATGTTATCAGGAAGTGGCTCACTGTCTGGAGAAATCCA
>Ga0192245_10781_pt1 | contig 11398 bp, 10 predicted proteins | sample Koala_Koa27_M3_FD_131238 | JGI IMG/M metagenome (GOLD analysis project Ga0192245, IMG submission 131238) | Enriched cells from koala feces incubated with labeled cellulose particles, San Francisco Zoo, California, United States - Koala_Koa2-7_M3 ...
TCAGGGAATTAGCAGCCAATAAGAATAATGCCGTGTGGTTGGATGCCACTACCGAAAAAATAGGAGAAGCTGCTCACTTTACCTATTGTATAGAAAACAATGTAAAAAAACATTTGAAGTCTAATACCACCGGATTAGTGATTGAAGGGAAGTTTGAACCAGCCCAGTGGCTGAATCCGAATGGAACGACTGGTACTCCTGCTATAGATGGAAGTTTCTGGCGAATTGCAGAAGTGGATAATGATGGCTATCTGCTTACGTATACAAAAGGGTATTACAATGCCTCTCCTGATTCGCTCTGTGCAACCATGGGTACCGATTTTAGAGTGAAAGCATATCCGGGTGGTATATGCTATTATACGTTCTGGCCCAGCAGTAATGATGAACATCAGATCAAACGGAATGACTTCCATAAAATCGTGATCACTCATATCCATGGGGCAGGAGCACCGGGTATTGATGAAATTGTTGATCCCGATGTAGACCCGGACCCGGTGCCAACCTGGGGAAGACTGGTGGTGTATGCCGTGGGATGGGATGACCATCCTCAGGAAGAAATAATTGGGGAAGAGTCAAAAGATGATGATGAATATGATGGCGGAATGGGAATACCTGGTTGGGATGAAAACGATCAGGAAGAGACATTAGAGGGTGATAATAAATTTAATTAAACAGTAAACAGAGGTCGTATTGAAAAATGAGTTTCGGAAAATACATATATGCCAGTAAACGTTTCAGCCTGTTGTATGGTTGGCTCTTTTTGCTGATACCTCTTTTTACCGGTTGTATTTACCAGGACGAGGAACTCTGTGACGACGGAGGGGGTGGTGACGATGGAACCTGTATCCGTTTTAATTTTCTATACGACTACAACATGGCGCATACAGATCTGTTTGCCGAACAGGTAGATCATGTTACACTCATTATATATACAGAGAAAGGAGAGTTGGAACAGGTAGTGGAAGTCTACCGGAAAGATATGGAAGAAAATCATACCGTTAGTCTGGTCCTTTCTCCCGGATACCATACGGCAGTAGCCTGGGGCAATATCCATACAGACCATTATCGTTTGTCTAACCATGAAATGACTTCTTCCCATCTTTTGGAAATGACCTGTATTGAAGATGAGACCATGACACGTGCCAACCCGGGTTCGTTATTCCACGCATCCAATACATTCCAGATTATTGCAGGGGATGAATATATCGTACCTATGGAAATGATCAAAAATTCAAATCAGGTAAAGGTGGTTATCAAAGGATTAACAGAAGAAGACCAGCAAGAGGCTGAAAGCCGTTTTGTTTTGCGGATGTCATCCAACAACTGGCGATATAACTATGACAACTCTATTAATGCTGAATATCCGGTAACTTATCTTCCGGAACGTAGTCCGGAGAGTGATACAACCGGTGATCCGGACGATATCAGTGCTGCTTTTACATTCTATCCACTTCGTTTGTTTACATACGATCGGGAAACGGTTCTTTCTCTACATTACAGGAATCCAATTACGGGGCGTGAAGCCGCCCTTGAAAGACCTTTGGTTCCTTACCTGCTTAGCAGAAGCGGAAATAATCCGGATATTATGCCGGCAAAGGATAAAGAAAACGAATATCTCGACCGCGAAGATACCTATGAAGTTATATTTATGTTGGGAGTCGACGTAGATGGTAACATACGGATTGAAGAATGGGACGGAATTAACCAGGGAGGGAATTTATGATGAAGCGTATTCTTTTATATTTATATATGGTTTTACCGCTGTTACTAAACGGGTGTTCGGATCGAAACGATCCGTATGAACCGCTTACCGGGGAAAATACACAGATTAGTTTCTCCCTGAAAGTGGAAAATATGCACACCCGTTCCGGCGAAGACCTATCCGAAATAATTGATCACCTGGAAGTATTGGTTTTCGAAGATACATATGGGTATACTTACCGCACTACGGCTGAAAAAGGAGAGCAGGGAAACCAATATAGTATACGACTTCGTCCCGGTGATGTAGATGTTACACTCCTGATGATTGCCAATCATACCGACTTTCAGGAATTGGAGATCGGTGATTCTACTGGAGATATTCAGGAGGCTTTACTTCATCCATTTCCAGCCGAAGGTCTCAATCTGATTCCTATGTATGGAGAAGTCAGTATTTCCGGAGGGATAAATTCGGAAACAACCATCGGGGAAATAACACTCCTGCGTTCGGTAGCCGCTGTAGAAGTAAGTGTCAGTTCGGAACAGGGAGTAAGAGAGAAATTTTTACTTCAAACCATACAGGGATATCGTGTCAATAACCAGATACAAGTGATACCTTCTGTAGTAGATACGAGCACATGGAAAGTAAGTAATCCATCTGTGCCATTTGTATCGGAAAGTATCATCACTACTTCATTTATTGATGCCGAAGATGCAACCGAAGCAACTCCGGCACGGATGTATTTGCCGGAAGCCGAAGCCCCGGCAAATGTACAATCAGAGGCAACCTGTCTGATTGTAGGGGGGATCTACCGGGGAAGTAATCCTTCTAATACAGAAGTAACCTATTATAGGATAGATATCAGGGGGGAAAGTCTACTTACCGGGCAAGTTCAACCTACCGGACAAATTCTGCGTAATAACCTGTACAGAATTAAAATTACAGATGTTACTGGTCCGGGTACTACCCATCCCGAAGAGGCAGACGGTCAAAGTATAGTAACTACTATTTCGGATTGGGGAGATTCGGAACATCCTCTTGAATTATAATCAAGTTGAATAGTCTAACGGAAATAAAATAAAAATATATGATAAAGCAAACATATCGGATTATAGGCATTTTACTGGGAGTATGGCTGACTGCATGCCAGGACTATGACGACCCGGTAAGTAGATCATCCGTAGTGGATGGCAATAGGATTGAAGTATCTATCAAAACCGGTGTACCGGCTATTACTGTAAAAACCAAAGCGGATGCCACCGAGGCTGAAAATAAACTTGAACATGTGGATGTTCTCGTATTTGAAGTAGATAAAGAAGATCCAGATAAAGAAACATTTGCCTATCTTACGACCAATAGTAATACATTGGCTGAACCGGATATTAATAATGAGGTAGAAATCAAAGTCAAATTGAATTTGAGTGAGGATAATGAAAAGTACCGGCTTGTTTTCATTGCAAATCTGAAGGATGAAGTAGAGGGCTTTTTCTCTGGTAATGAGGAGACCTATAAAAATAAAACAAAACAGGAATTACTTGGAGAGCTGACATTTATACAGGAAGAGATATGGACAGATGAAGAGACAGATGCTCGTCCACTTCCGATGTGGGGAGAAAATTCAAAACCGACAGCAGTTACTAAAGACATGTCTTCTACGGCATTCGGTAACCTCAATCTACTGCGAAGTGTAGCACGGATTGAGTTAAGTGTTTCCATATCAGGAAGTGTGGAGCCAGACGGTTCAGATCAGTTTGAACTTAAAAGTGTAAGAGTGTACAATGCACGTGAAAAAGGTCTTGCCGCACCTGATACCAGTAAAATTGCTAATGGAGAAGCAAAACTTCCTACACTGGTGAGTAATTCTCCGCTGATCACCGAGGGGGATAAATCAAGATATATGGTACCCGACAATGCCGGAAACAAAGTAACCGGTATCTATATTAATGAAGCGTCTAATCATGTGGATAATGGTGATGAAGTATTTCTTGTTATTGGAGCGATTTATAAAAACAGTAATAAAGTGACTTACTATAAAGTCGGTTTTTATGATGCAGAGGATGAACCGGTAGATATCCTCCGTAATTTTACTTACAATATGATTGTTACCAGTGTTAGTGGTGAGGGTGAAGATACCGAAGAGGATGCTGTAAACTCTGTTACCAGTAACCTGACTGTAAGTATGACGGAGTGGTCGGGAGGCGAGTACAAATACGTCATCTTCAACGGAAAATACTACCTCGCTGTAAGTGAAAGCGAGTTCACTCTTCCCAAACAAGCCGGTGAATACGAACTGAAAGTTAAAACCAACTACCCGGATGGCTGGAAAGCAAAAGTATCAAAAGGAGATAGTTGGTTGAAAGATTTAAATCCCGATTCCGGTATCGAAGAAACTGTATCTTTTAATGTTACAGAAAATGGTGATACGGAAAGACAGGGTGAAATCTCTTTCTCCTGTGGAGGCGATCATTTATCTCTCGAAGTAATAATTAACCAAACCACCAAAAAAGAATACACCCTGAATATAACAATTGACGACCAGGATAATATCGGTTCATACATAGAGTTTGATAAAACGATCACGTTTACATCAGGTATCCATGAATACTACGAAACGCACCCAATCCCTCCCCGTACTCTGAAAGTAACCTGGACACCTAAAGAGGATTCGCTACATGTGAACTTTAATCCTTATTTTGACTGGGATAATGAGGAAACCGATATTACCTATATAGAGCCGGGGTATGCTGAAATAACAGTAAAACCCAAACGGTTAACAGAACGTACTGATTTTTATCCCGAAGCCGTAGGAGATATACAGATACACGTGGGCGATGAAACCAGTACCGCACAAAATATCCTGATCAGAAGAAGACACCACGAGGTGTATGTAGAAAAAGCCGATCTTTATCTCCTGGATGGTGAAAGACATTCCTTTCAACTGTATTCCAACACAAAATGGAGATTATTTCAGGAAACAGCAGAAGGAGATACTCTTTTCAATTATTTTGAGGACATCGATATGATTAACGGAGGCTATACGCTGGATCATGAAGATGGTTTAACAATTGGATTTAAGTTAAAAAAGGGTTCGGAAGTAGTCGACCCATACACAGATTCTAAAAGTATCTCTAAAGACCTAACCGTGAGAATAGGATTTATTGACGCAGGAGTTGATGAGGAAGGCAATGAAATTGAAATTATTAAAGAATATCCCATACGTGTGTATTATGATGATTTAGAGGATGATGCAAGGATGGGAGATGAAGCAAACTGTTATGTATTACAAGCCGGAGGAAGGGGGGTAGCCATACCGGTTAGCCAGGCTAATCGTTCGGATTGGAATAGTGCTAATCATATACCTATCAACGCAACAAACTTAGAGGTCCAATTTATCTGGACAGATCACCCAAATGGGTTTGATAAAGATAAAGATGGTAAATGCCCTGTAAAATCAGCAAAGATAGATTATACAGAAGGGAATGGTCCAAAAGCACGACTTGTTGTAGAACCGGGATCAGAACCAGGGAATGCTGTAATTGCTGTTAAAAGTGGAAACACCATACACTGGAGTTGGCATATATGGGTAGTCGACGAAAGCGAAAACTTTGATCCGTATGCAAGTGATGTTAACTGGCCCGGGTTCCGCTATTATGAATTTCTGGACCGGAATCTGGGAGCTTTAAAAGAAGATCCTTTAAGTCGTGATAGCTGGGGGTTATATTACCAATGGGGCCGGAAAGATCCATTCTCAATTTCTGGTACAGGATCCTCCACAGGTTCTAATATGTATGATGCGAATGGAACTCTCATCACTTGGGCTATAGAGCGTAATGAAAGTGCAAACTCCCAGTCAGCCATGAAATACTCGATTGAACATCCGGAGAAGTTTATGTCTCCTACCGGCAGCACTAATTGGCTTGCCACCCTGTGGACAGCAAATCTGGGAGATGATTTATGGAGTGAAACGGATAAGGACGGTACATTCAAAAAAGGAATATTTGACCCTTGTCCGGAAGGATGGAAAACAATACCGGGAGGTAGAAGCATTGCCAATGAATGGACTGCACTTTTCGGCATACTTGAATATGTAGAGTCAGGTGGTTATTCGTACTCATGGGTTTCTAATCAAAATACCGGAAGGTGGCCTCACGCAGGACATATAAACCAAAACGGACAACACACCATAACCACCACTTCTGAGAATGAAGGACGCTACTGGACCGGAACCAACAACGAATTTGCTGTTGCCTGGCACTCCCGTATGCAGTTTAGTAAAAACCAAAGCAATGCATCTGAAGCCTTTAATAAGTCCTCTGGGCTTTCTGTCAGATGTATGCGCCGGGTAGATAAATAAAAGGAATAAAAAAGCATCTTCTTGATAGCACGGATTTGGCTACTATTAATGGTTCCAAATCCGTGCTTTTTTATAATCTGTTCATCTGTTTAAATTCTTCACTATTTCACATTCCCTTACCATTTAAGTGTAAAATTTAACACATTATTGTGGTATAAATGAATGATTGTTTAATCATGGATAATAATTGTGTATGTCGGTTTTATATAAACTATCTACTTTTGCAGTATAGATATTAGTTATATTAAAATAGGCAGAATTATACTTTTTCAACGTACGGGAATAAGTAATCTGATCTAACTAAAAAAATATTTAAAACAATTTAAGTTTTTGACATTATGAAGATTACGAAAATATTATTTTTCGCAACAACCCTTTTTGTGCTTTTATTTTCCTGTGAAAAAGCTGAAGTATATGAAACGCAAGACATAACTACCCGTGTGATGGAGGAAGAAATAGGCGTGGGCTATGCATCGGTCTATTTTGAAGATCCAACCTCTATTGTTACCAAAGCAGCAGCATATGAAATTCAAACTCTTTCTTTTTTTGTATTTGATGGGGATGGAGTACGGGATGCTGAGTATGGTTTTCAAACATTTAAATATACCGGAAACCAATATACATTTGCTGTAACCCCCGGAAAAAACAAAACCATTGTTGCGGTAGCTAATTTACAACCTATTGAAGAGATGGAAGATGCCAATTTGGAAACCGTACAACGGGCTGTACAAAGAGTAATGTATCAAAGACCGGCAGATAATCCGGAGACAGGTACGGTAATGACAGCGCAAGTTTCGGGTATCTATATCCAACAAGCTGTACAGGTTATTAAAATGACCCTTTCTTTCTAACAGCCATATGCTCTTTTTACTCAACGCAGGTACATAAACCAATTCCTTTTTCTTCCTGTTATATAAATAAAAGCAATAAACAGGAAAAAGGTGGAAACGAAAACGCACAATATATCGAATTCCTATCTTCAGGAGGTAGGGATTTTCAAAATAAATGAACAGCATCCGCATATTTTGTTAGGTCCGTATGATGGGGTAGAGGATCAGTATGAGGCTTCCCTCTTTGACGGGAATACCGGATATGTGAAAATAAAGGTAAATGTATTGGATAGCGGACCCAAAGATGATGCTTTAATCAGTAAAATGGTGATGCTGAATGCAGCCTTGAACCAACATGCCCGGTTATTGAATTATGAGGTAAGTGAAGAAGGCGAAGATTCCTATTTTGATAGGGTAACGGTAAAAATTAATTATTCTTTTGAACCGGAAGAGAAATAGATATAAATGAAAAGGTAGGATCAGGTAAATTTATGTATCTTAGCGATCAAATCCGTATACATGAAAAATTATATCCTGATCCATGTTATTACCTGCCTGATCCCTATCCTGATATGGTTTTACCTCTATCATTTTTCAATACGTGGACAAAGTGGTCTGGCGTTTATATATTTCACTGTCATTATTGCATTCTTCCTAAGTATTCTTTCAGGTATCATAGGAACAAAATATAGTAATAGTATATGGCTCCCTGCCGCTATTAATTGCGGAATGATATTTATCGTGTTGGTACTGTCGGGGCAGGCAAATGCTGTGGCGCTGGTGTCTTCTGTTTTTATTGTCACATTTCTTTCTAGTTTCTTTACCTCGCTGATCATGAACAGCTCTTCCGGTACATTATTCCATAAACTATATATTATACTTTTTGCCTTGCTTTTACTGGTGGGTATGTATGTGTTCTTTGCTTTTATCAATGGTCCGGTGTATCGTGGAGACAATAGTTTCTTTTTCCATACAGAAGAAACAGCCGTTACCTGTGAACCGGTTATTCCTTCAATGGAGCAATATGAGGAATACATGCAATATGCCAGATCATTAAAGGTAGGAAAATGGATTGAACAAAATTTTTCAAGTGTCTATTCTTCCACTTTATTAATGGATAAGAACGGGATGCCCTATTCGGGAAAGTTATATCTGTATAGTCCTAAATTGAAAATTAATCCCTTCCCCCGGAAAAAAGAGGTTTTGCTCTATTATATGGATGGTTTTTTATGGGGATATTCTTATGGAGAAACCCATTTACCGACCGAATATACTGACAGAGCCCTCCTGTATTTACCGGGTATGCCTACTTCCCTCCCTTACCTAATTGACAAAACATACGAGAAGAAGGCTTTGGCAGCTTTATCCTTGGGGGGGGGGGAGATTACTATAGTATGCCTGATAATAGGTTATTGGCTATAGGAGATGATAACAAATTGTATCTGGGAGAGATATACTATCATTATAACGGTCTGTTGAGTTATATTTCATGGAAAACCATGGAGTTAGACCCCGGCATGGAGTGGTATCATTTTGAGAGCTCGTCCTTTGATACATTGGGGTATAGTGGTGATAGGTCGGATTGGAAAGCCAGTAACTTTATTCCTATGGATACTATTCCTGAAGTGTTGCAACCCGGAGCCATGAAAGATCCGGAAAAAATAAAATTTATGGAAGAAACCTTCGTTAACCCTGTTCGGGTATGGTTACCGGAAAATAACTATACATGGAAATCCAATGCATCCCTTTTCTTTAATTTGTGTGGCTTGTATGGTTTTGCTGGAGAAGAAAAATATCCGGTTAATATCCTGATGGTGGATGCCCGTGACAGATCCATTCACGAGATGGAACCGGATGAGAGAAAACGTATCAGGGAGATACTCGACCAGTGTTTCATTGAGCCTCAACTGGATGCCCCACATAAAAAACACCTTTGGTGTAGCGATTCGCCTGTTTATTTCGTAATAGAAGAAAATGGCAGCGGGAAAAACTTTTTATTAGGGTATATAGATGGACGGTTTATCATGAAAAATAATTTTTACACCTTTATTTTTCCGGAGGAGAAAGAACCGGAATTTACCGAACAGATGCTCCGTTACATCCGGAAATATACAGAACCGTTGCCAGGATCGGATCCTTCATAAAAGGTTTCTATGTGTGGAGCCAATTTTCTATTCTTATTGTTCGTCCTGATGAGGATAAGAATAACTTATAAAAAGGAGGTCCAATTATTGTATCTTCTTTTTATAACTGCTGCATTTTTCTATCCATTTCATCAAATTCTGCTGCCATATTTAAATTGTAATAAAGTCCTCTTAATGCAATAATTGCTTCTCTTTCTTCGGGTTTTCTTTTATGTACCTCTTCATAATAGGGAAGAGATTTTCTGAAAAACATTTTTACTTTATCTACTTCCTCTTGGTAAGTATAGGGATCAAAAATTGAATTAGCCTCATTCAGAAGATAGACAGCTTTATTATAATAGATTCGCCCGATACTGGTTATTGTCTCTACATGGTCATTGTCTATTTGGAGTGCACGCAAATAGTAATCTTCAGCACTATCTAAATCATTCCGATATTCATACAATTTTCCCATGGTTACTAATAACTGAGGATTCGTTGGGTCTTGTTCTATCGCTGTAGTTAAATAAGCTATCGCTTCATCATATTTATTCGAAAGAATGTATTGATTAATAGTACTTATTAGGAAATAAGGTTCTTTTGGATATTTTTCGAATCCCTTTTCTATTGTTTTTGCCAGATTGGTCGTATCTCCTAATTTTTCATATCCATAGGCTAAGTATAGATATCCATCGCTACCCAGATATTCAGAATCTTTGAATTTCTCTAATAGTTGTACAGTAATTTCATGTTGTTCCAGACAGGCTGCTGTAAGAGCAAGATAATAGTGTGTTCTTACAAAATGTTCATCCGAAAAAAGCTATTTTTACCTTTAAATATGGGTAAGGTAGTTATCTCTATGTATTGATTAAAAGCTTCGTAGGCTTTCGGGTAGTTCTTTTCATTAAAATAATAAATTCCGGCATTCATATAAAAAGAGTGACTATCTTCCAATTCCTCTTTAATTGGTCGGATATAGTATGAATTCAGAAAATAGGCATTTTTGTAATTAGGTAGTACCTGGAGCAGCGTATTATACATTTTTTCTTCCTCTACTGTTTGATTGGCTTCTTTTAAGTCAGTTTGTTCCAGAAAAGTATCCAACTGCTTTGTACCGATATCATAAAATTTCTTTGCTTCTTTTATTCTTGAATCAGCGTCCAGACTTTTAGCCTGTATATCTCCTAATTTGATAACCCATATAGAGTCTTTTTTTGTGCATACACTTTGATTTGTCTCAGCGTTATATCTGTATAGATCGGAGTATGTAAGTTTATCGCTTTAAATTTCTGTATAACCGTTGTTTCTCCTTCATACCAATCGTCACCGGTTTGTGTAAATGGGTGAGTAAATAGAATGTTTCCGGTTGTTATTTGTACCTGTGTATAGGGTAAATCTTTTAAACGGAACAAGTACGTTTGAATGTCTTTTTTTTCAGTATTCCTATAAAGAGAAGATACTTCTATGGTCTTTTGGGTAGAATCAAATAAGTTGATTGTTTCTGTTATATATTCTCCTTTTAGTGTTTCTGCATCTCCTTTTTGGGCGATCCTACTGCAATAGTCCTGAAAAAGTTTAACTTGTTCGATTGCCTGGATTTGGAGTATTTCTTTCTCTGATTCTGTGAGCTGATTTGGTTTCTGTTGTTCAGAAGCATAGATAGAGACAGATATACTTCCCCATACAATTATACATATATAAATAAGTTTCTTTTTCATGGATAGAATGGATTTAAACGTTAATCACATTGACTTTTTTGTTGGTAGAGGAGTTTGAATTGACTTTCCAGTTCATAAAGAGAGGTTATGCTCCAGGCTCCTTCACCACAAGAGCCTGCAACTGTATAAAGGATCACTTTGTCATTCAATCGAAGTAACTGAGTCTCTTCTGCACAGGCATCCGCTAAGATAGAAACATGATGCTGAGGATCGATACCTATTATTGTTTCCAGTGCTCCGACAGACACTTCATCAATTAATTTTACAAACCAATATTTTTCACCTTTATGTGTGTAACTTTTTAATTGACTGATCTTTCTTTCTGTTTCTTCATGGGTATATCTGTTTGATGGTGCATTGGATAAAACAAGTTCTGTAATTTCGGGAAATGCAGTAATCTCTTCTTCCTGCATTTCTATATTCTTTATGTCTTCATTAGTATATTCACCTCTAATAGCCAGATAGAAAAAATAGGTTTCTTTACCTTCAGGAAGTTCAAATAACGTATTTTCATCGAATAGCTCGTTGAGGTAAGTATTTTGTGTTTCGAAAATCTGGATGAAATTTCCAGGTTTAGCATAAAATTGTATCACAGACCATTTTTCTTTTGGAGGAAATTTGCCCTTTAATCCTTTGCCGTTACAGGTTTCTATAGCGAATAATTCAGAAGAAAA
>Ga0192245_10782_pt1 | contig 11384 bp, 5 predicted proteins | sample Koala_Koa27_M3_FD_131238 | JGI IMG/M metagenome (GOLD analysis project Ga0192245, IMG submission 131238) | Enriched cells from koala feces incubated with labeled cellulose particles, San Francisco Zoo, California, United States - Koala_Koa2-7_M3 ...
TGACTCGTTGGCAAACGAGAAAGTGTGGTTTGGCAATTGGACTCTGAAAGATTGTCGTGAGATGGAAATCAGTTTGGGTCTGGACTTGAAGGGCGGTATGAACGTAATCCTCGAGGTTTCGGTGCCCGATGTTATCAAGGTGCTGGCCGACAACAAACAGGACGAAGCCTTCAACCAGGCACTGGCAACAGCTGCCAAACAGGCTACTACAAGCCAGGACGACGTCATTACGCTTTTCATCAGAGAGTATCACAAACTGGCTCCCGGTGCCAGCCTGGCCGAGTTGTTCGCAACCCAACAGTTGAAAGACAAGGTTAACCAGAAGTCTAGCGACGCACAGGTTGAAAAAGTGCTGCGCGAAGAAGTAAAAGCTGCCGTTGACAATTCATACAACGTATTGCGTACACGTATCGACCGCTTCGGCGTTGTTCAGCCCAACATCCAGAGTCTGGAAGACAAAATGGGCCGTATCATGGTGGAGCTTCCGGGTATCAAGGAACCTGAGCGTGTAAGAAAATTGTTACAGGGTTCTGCCAATCTGGAATTCTGGGAAACTTACAATGCAAGGGAAATTGCACCTTATCTCCAGTCGGCTGATGCCAAGCTGCATGTCATTCTGAGCAGTGAGGAGGCCGAGAACGATGCTGCTGAAGTACAAGCCGCCGCCCAATCCACCACCACAACAACCGACAGCCTTGCTGCCGCGCTGAAGGGTGAGAAGGCCCAGGCTGCCAGTTTGGAACAAATCAAGAAAGAACATCCCTTGCTGGCTATTCTGCAAGTCAACGCGGGAGCACAAGGCCCTGTAGTGGGTTATGCCAGCTATAAGGATACGGCCGATATAAACAAATACCTCGCCATGCCGGAAGTACAGGCCGAGTTGCCGAAGGATTTGCGCTTGAAGTGGGGCGTTTCGGCCGCGGCTTTCGACCCGAAAGCACAGACTTTTGAGCTTTATGCCATCAAGTCTACCGAACGTAACGGGCGTGCCGCTATGGAGGGTGATGTGATTGTAGATGCAAAAGACGACTTCGACCAATATGGCAAACCCTCTGTAAGCATGTCAATGAATACCGACGGTTCGCGCCGCTGGGCACTGCTGACCAAGCAGAACATCGGCCGTAGCATTGCCATCGTATTGGACGGTTATGTATATTCTGCCCCCAACGTAATGAATGAAATTACCGGCGGTAACTCACAAATCACCGGTCATTTCACTCCCGAAGAAGCCAAAGACTTGGCCAACGTGCTGAAATCTGGTAAGATGCCTGCTCCTGCCCACATTGTACAGGAAGACATCGTAGGCCCGTCACTGGGACAGGCTTCCATCAATGCCGGTATCATTTCGTTTGTTGTGGCATTGGTGCTGCTGATGATTTACATGTGTACCATGTACGGTTTCATTCCGGGTATGGTGGCCAACGGAGCTTTGGTGCTGAACATGTTCTTCACACTGGGTATCCTTTCATCGTTCCAGGCTGCACTGACCATGTCTGGTATTGCCGGTATGGTGCTGTCACTCGGTATGGCTGTGGATGCCAACGTGTTGATTTACGAACGTACTAAAGAAGAGCTTCGCGCCGGCAAGGGTGTGAAGAAAGCATTGGCCGACGGTTATTCAAACGCCTTCTCGGCTATCTTCGACTCTAACTTGACTTCTATCCTGACCGGTATCATCCTGTTTAACTTCGGTACAGGCCCCATCCGTGGTTTTGCCACGACGCTGATTATCGGTATCCTGATTTCGTTCTTCACTGCCGTGTTCATGACTCGTCTGGTGTACGAACACTTCATGAACAAAGACAAGTGGTTGAACCTGACATTCCATACGGGTATCTCCAAGAACCTGATGCAGAATGTTCACTTCAACTTCATGGGTCGCAACAAGACTTGGTTTACGGTAGTGATTTGTGTTGTCGTGGTATGTCTGGGCTTCCTCTTTACACGTGGTCTGAGCCAGAGCATCGACTTCACCGGCGGACGTAACTTCAAGGTACAGTTTGAGCAGCCGGTTGAACCCGAGCAGGTTCGTGAACTGATTGCCAACCGCTTTGACGGTGCCAATGTAAGCGTTATTGCTATCGGTACCGACGGAAAGACGGTACGTATCAGCACCAACTACCGCATCGAGGAAGAAGGCAACAACATCGACTCTGAAATCGAAGCCTATCTGTATGAAACATTGAAGCCGTTGCTCACCCAGAACATCTCGCTGGAGACCTTCATCGACCGTGAGAACCACACGGGTGGCAGTATTATCAGTTCTCAGAAAGTAGGACCGAGCATTGCCGACGACATTAAGGTATCGGCCATCTGGTCTATTGTACTGGCCGTGATTGTTATCGGTCTGTACATCCTGCTTCGCTTCCGCAACATTGCCTTCAGTATCGGTTCTGTGGCAGCGTTGGCCTGCGATACCATCGTCATCCTGGGTGCTTACTCCATCTGCTGGGGCTGGATGCCGTTCTCGCTGGAAATCGACCAGACGTTCATCGGTGCCATCCTGACGGCTATCGGTTACTCCATCAACGACAAGGTGGTTATCTTCGACCGTGTGCGCGAGTACTTCGGCCTGTATCCGAAGCGTGGCAAGTTCCAGTTGTTCAACGATTCGCTGAACACGACACTGGCCCGTACCATCAATACTTCACTGAGTACGTTGATTGTGTTGCTGTGTATCTTCATCCTCGGTGGTGATTCCATCCGCAGCTTTGCTTTCGCAATGATTCTGGGTGTGGTATTCGGAACCTTGTCGTCACTGTTCGTCGCTTCTCCTATCGCTTATACGCTGATTAAGAAGAATGCCGTAGAACCGGCTGAGGAAAGCAAATAAGGATATTTTATTTAATACCCGATAAAAGAGGCGTGCTTTGTGCACGCCTCTTTTTGTTTTGTCTTTGCCCCGGCATGGGGAGTTCTGTGGGCCCGTGCAAGGGAATGGGCACGGTGGAGGTTATCCGAACTGGAGCGTGAAGCAGCTTCCCTGTCCGATGGCCGACTGTACGGTGATGTTGCCGCCGTGCCGGTTCATAATCTGTTTGCACAGACTCAGCCCGATGCCCTGTCCGCCGGGTTTGGTGGTAAAGAAGGGGACAAACACTTTGTCGAGCACCTCGGGGAGGATGCCTTCGCCGTTGTCGCTGACGGTGATGCGGCATTGTCGCGACTGGCCGGGCACTACCCTGACTTCAATGCAGGGCTGTTCGAGCCTGGCACAGGCTTCGCGGGCATTTTTCAGCAGGTTGATGAGTACCTGTTCTATCTGCGTGCGGTCTATTTGCAGGATGCGGTCGGTTTCGGGCAGATGGATGCGGATGCAGGTTTCGGGGAAAAGCTTGCGCAGGTCAGCCAGTAGCTCGTTGAGCGACACGGGACGGCGCACCGGGGCAGGCAGACGTGTCAGTTTGCGGTAGTTCTCCACAAAGTCCAGCAGCCCCTTGCTTCGCCGGTAGATGGTTTGCATGCCCTGGCGCATCACGCCGTAGTTCTTTTCATTGATTTCCCGTTCGGAAAGCGTTTCGGACAGGGAGATGATGGGAGTCAGCGAGTTCATGATTTCGTGTGTCAGTACCCGTATCAGTTTTTGCCAGGCCAGCATCTCGTTGTGTTCCAGCACCCGGGTGCGGAAGTTGCTCATGGCTTCCGACAGTTCGTCCACCATCTGTTCCATCGGGCGGTTGCGGTAGGGCGAACGGAAGGAAAGCATCATGTCGTCAAAACGCAGGCTTTCGGCCAGGTGGCGCATCATGCGTATCTGAATCATTTGCATGTGGTAAAGGTGGATGGCCAGTGCCAGCAATGCGACGAACGCCAGCAGGGTGCTGAACCATAAACGGGCTTCGGCCAGCAGGTAGATGCCGACCGACAGCAGGCAGATGCCCAGAATGTGGAGGCTGACAATGAGTGAATATCGTTTCATAGGCCCAGTTTTTCAAGTTTGCGATATAAAGCGAAGCGGGTGATGCCCAGGTATTCGGCGGCTTTCGTCAGGTTGCCTTCGCTGAGGCGCAGGGCACGTTCCACGGCTTGCCGTTCCAGTTGTTCCAGGTTCAGCGTGTCCTGTTCGTCTTTACGGGACCGGGTTGCCGTGGGCTGTAACACGAAGTTGTCGGGGCGCAGCAGGGAACCGTCGCTCAGAATAACGGCTCTTTCCATGGCATGCTGAAGCTCGCGTACATTGCCCGGCCAGGTGTATTTCAGCAGTTTGTTTTTGGCTTCGCGCGTCAGTCCGCGTATCTCCTTGCGGTACTTGCGGGCATAGCGTTCCAGGAAATACTTTGCCAGCAACACGATGTCGTTGCCGCGTTCGCGCAGGGGCGGAATGTGCAGCTCGATGGTGTTGATGCGGTAGAGCAGGTCTTGGCGGAAGCGCCCTTCCTCTACCATGTGGCCGATATCGGCATTGGTGGCACAGATGAGACGCACGTCGATGGGAGTGCTTTGCGTACTTCCCAGGCGCATGATGCGACGTTTCTCGATGGCCGTGAGCAGTTTGGCCTGCATGGGCAGGGACAGGTTGCCAATCTCGTCCAGGAAGAGCGTACCGCCCGTGGCTACTTCCATGCGGCCGGCTTTGGCTTTGCGGGCATCGGTAAAGGCGCCTTTTTCGTAGCCGAACAGCTCGCTCTCGAACAGTTGTTCGGGAATGCTGCCCAGGTCGATGGTGACGAACGGGCGTCCCGCACGGGGCGAGTGCCGGCAGAGCAGGCGGGCAATGACATCCTTGCCTGTACCGTTTTCGCCCAGGATGAGGATGTTGGCATCGGTGTCGCGCAGCTTCTCCACGGTGTCGAAGACGGTGCGCATGGCGGGCGATTCGCCGATAATCCGCTCGTCGGTGCCGTTGCCGTCGCTCAGGGCTTCCACCTGTTCCTTCAACAAGGTGACTTCGCATTGCGAGCGGCGCAGCTTCATGCCCGACGACAGGGTGGCCAGCAGCTTTTCCTTTTCCCACGGCTTGGGGATGAAGTCGGTAGCACCCGCTTTGATGGCACGCACGGCTTTGTCGGTGTCCGAATAGGCAGTCATGAAGATGACTACGGCCTGCGGGTCGATGCGTAGAATCTGCTTGAGGCAATCGAAGCCTTCCTGTCCGCTCACCACGTCGCGGCTGAAGTTCATGTCAAGCAGCACAATGTCGGGCTGGAAGGTGGTCATGAAGTGTTCCAGCCGTTCGGGGCCGGTAATGACCTTTATCTTCTCGGCATACGGTTCGAGCAGGAGGTTCAAGGCGAAAAGCACGTCTTTGTTGTCGTCTACAATCAGTATCTTACCCAGTTGTTCCATGTTGCTTCCTTTCTGTTTTAGGTTGATTGGCGTGTGAGGGGCAGTAGCATCTCTTGGCAAAGATACGCATAATATTCGTGTGCTGTGCGTGCGGTTCCGCACTGTTTTTGTGCGATAGCGCACACGCTTTTCCTTTCGTGGGAATATGCAATGCCTTGATGAATAGGTGTATGGCTGTTTGGCACACCTTTTGAACAGGATGTTGTCAAAGAAAAGACTATGTACGGACGCATGTTACAACCGCTGCTGCTGATAGCTATCTGTTGCCTGGCAAACGGAATGCAGGCACAGGAGGTGATGGAACTGACTTTGGAGCAGACCATCGCCCATGCCCGGCTGCATTCGCCCGACGCACAGAGTGCCCGCCACACGTTCCGGGCTTCGTACTGGAACTACCGTTATTACCGTGCCAACTATCTGCCCAACCTGACGCTCGCTTCCAACCCTTACCTGGACCGTGCCATCAACAAGGTGACGCTGGACGACGGCACGATGAAGTTTGTGGAGCAGAACCTGCTCAGCACCGACCTTACCCTGAGCCTGACGCAGAATGTGCCCTGGACGGGTGGTACTTTCTTTGTGGAGACTTCGGCCCAGCGGATTGACCTTTTCAGCGACGGCAGCCACTCATACCAGACATCACCGGTGAGCATCGGCTACCGGCAGGCACTCTTCGGCTACAATTCGCTGAAGTGGGACCGCCGCATTGAACCGGTGCGTTATCGCGAAGCCCGCAAACGCTATGCCGAAACGCTGGAACTGGTGGCGGCAGCCGCTACGCAGAAGTTCTTCGACCTGGCCACGGCGCAAAGCAACTACGAGATTGCCAGCACCAATTATGCCAATGCCGATACCCTCTATCTCTATGCCCGTGGCCGCTACGACATCGGCACCATCAGCGAGAACGAGATGCTGCAACTCGAAATCAACAAGCTGACCGAGGAAACCAACCGCATGAATGCCCGCATCGAGGTGGACAATGCCATGCAGGCTCTCCGCTCGTACCTGGGCATCCGCGAGGATGTGGAGCTGCGGGTGTGCATCGAAGGAGAGGTGCCCGACCTTTGCATTGACCTGAATGAAGCCCTGTTGCTGGCATCCCGGAACAGCCCTGAAATGGAGAACATGCAGCGTCGCCGGTTGGAGAGCGAGAGTGCCGTGGCCCAGGCACGTGCCAACGCCGGTCTGAAGGCGGACCTCTACCTGCGCTTCGGGTTGACACAGACCGCCGACCGATGGAAGAATGCCTGGCGCAACCCCATGGACCAGCAGTACGTCAGCCTCGGTATTTCGCTGCCCATACTGGATTGGGGGCGGGGCAAGGGGCAGGTACGTGTGGCCAAAAGCAACCGCGACCTGGTACATACACAGGTGGAGCAGGATAAAACCGACTTCGGTCTCAACGTCGCCAAGCTGGTGAGACAATTCAACTTGCAGGCTCAGCGCGTACACATTGCCGCCCGCACCGATACCACCGCCCGGCGGCGTGCCGAGGTAGCCCGGAGGCTCTACCTGTTGGGACAGTCCACTGTGCTCGACCTCAACGCTTCCATTACCGAAAAAGATACCGCCCGGCGCAACTATCTGACGGCGCTCTACGACTACTGGAGCCTGTACTACACGCTGCGCAGCCTTACACTTTACGATTTCGGGCAAGGCTGCCCGTTGGAGGAAGACTTGGAACGGCGGATGGAATGAATTTCACCACAGAGGACACAGAGTTGCACGGAGTTTTATTTTCCTGCCATTCTGTTTCTTCTAGGGTATATATAAAAACCTCTGTGGAACTCTGTGTCCTCCGTGGTGAACCATAAAGAAACGACTATGGATATCAAACTCGAAAAGAAACCCTGGTACATCCGCCACCGCTACTATCTGTTGGGTGGAGCTGTTGCCGCATCCCTGCTGGTGTACGTTATCGTTCTCTCTACGGGGCCGCGCAAGTTGCGCATCGACCCCGACAGCCTTCAGATGGCCGAAGTAAGGCAGGGCAAGTTCATGGAATACGTCGATGTGGAAGGACTCGTGCAGCCCATCCTCACCATCAAGGTCAACGCCCGCGAGGCAGGCAGTGTGCAACGCATCGTGGGCGAAGAGGGCAACATGCTGGAGCAGGGCGACACCATTCTGGTGCTGGAGAACCCTGACCTGCTGCGCACCCTCGAAGACCAGCGTGACGAATGGGAAAAGCAACTCATCACCTGTCGCGAGAAGGAAATCGAAATGGAGCGTCAGAGCCTCACCTTGAAGCAACAGGCCTTGCAGACCGACTACGAACTGGAGAAACTCCGCAAGAACTTCGCGCTGGAGCAGGAAGAGTTCCGCATGGGCATCCGGAGCAGGGCGCAGCTCCAGGTGTCCGAAGACGAGTTCCGCTACAAGGAGCAGACCGCCCGCCTGCAACGCCGGAGCCTGCAACACGATTCGGCCGTCTCCGTTATCCGTCGTGACCTGTTGCGGAACGACCGCGAACGCGAGCGGAAGAAATACGAGCGTTCCCTGCACCGGCTGGACGACCTGGTGGTGCGGGCGCCCATCGGCGGGCAACTCAGCTTTGTAGGCGTCACTCCCGGCCAGCAAGTGCAGGCGGGCGAGAGCATTGCCGAGGTCAAGGTGCTCGATGCGTTCAAGGTGTACACCTCGCTCAGCGAATACTACATCGACCGCATCACCACCGGACTGCCCGCCACTATCCTGTATCAGGGTACGCGCTATCCGCTGAAAATCACCAAGGTGGAGCCCGAAGTAAAAGACCGTATGTTCAGCGTCGACCTCGTCTTCACTGCCGGTATGCCCGACAACGTGCGGGTGGGCAAGAGCTTCCGTGTGCAGATAGAGCTGGGCCAGCCCGAAGATGCCCTCGTCATTCCCCCGCGGCAACTTCTACCAGGCCACGGGCGGGCAGTGGATATACAAGCTCAACAAGGACAAGACCCGTGCCGTGCGTGTACCCATCGGCCTCGGCCGTCAGAACCCGCAACAATACGAAGTGACCGGCGGTTTGCAACCCGGTGATTGGGTGATTACGGCGGGATATGATAACTTTGGTGATGCGGAGGAACTGGTGTTGTAACCCAAGCACGCACCCCGACGTTGGCTTTGTGCTGCAATGACATTGGTTTCCTATTGCGAAACCGATGGTTTCCCGCTACGAAACCGGCGGTTCCCCATTACGAAACCGATAGTTTCATAAAGGGAATCAGATGAGAAACTAAAGGTTTCGTACGCACGACAACTATTGAAACCTGATAATGAATAAGAACATACATGTAAATTGAAAAGAAGATGATACAGCATTACCTGAAAGTAGCTTGGCGTAATTTGTTGAAATACAGGATACAGACCCTCGTCAGCATCCTGGGCCTGGCAGTGGGATTTGCCTGCTTTGCCCTGTCCGTCGTCTGGATACGTTACGAACTGACCTTTGACGCTTTCCAGCCCGAAGCGGGGCGCACCTACGTGGTTTTTCGCAAGATGAGCAGCAGCTCGTCCGTCACGGGCATGTCGGGCAGCCTGTCCTATAACAGCCTGCAAGCTCTGCGTAACAAAGTGCCCGAGGTGGAAACGGCCGGTTGCCTCTACCAGCACCACATGGAGGTGACGCCACGCTACGGCGATACCAACCTGGGGCGGATGCAGATGTTGCTGGCCGACTCTGGCTTTGTACGCATGTTTGGCATCGAGCTGCTGCGGGGCGACTATACCTTTATCAGCCAGCTGGCCACGGTGGCCATTGAGCAGAAGACCGCCCTGCGCTGCTTCGGCACCCTCGACGTCGTAGGGCGGAAACTGGTGGAGACCGAAGACGGTGAGGAATTCGAGATGACCATCGGTGCCGTGGTGGGCGGTTGGCAGGGACATTCCAACTATCCCTTCCAACTGCTGGGAAGCGGACAGCTGATGGCGCGCATGTATGACCGGCTGGCCGGTATAGCCGACCTCTCGCCCGACGTGTACAGCCTGTCGGCCGTGCTGGTCAGACTCCGTCCCCATACCGATGTATCTGCCCTCGAGGCCAAGCTCGACACCGTCCTGGAGGGCGGCAACAGTCACGTTGCCGGCTATCGCCTGATTCCCCTTACACAGCTGCATTACTCTAACCCGGAACAGCAGGAAGGGCGCATCCGCTTCGACTATCTGTTCCTGTTTGCAACCACTGGCCTGCTGGTCATCCTGGCCTCCTTGGCTAACTACCTGACTCTCTACGCCACCCGCTTGCAGATGCGCCGCCGCGAGGTGGCCTTGCGCAAGGTCAGCGGCGCTTCGTCCGCCAGCATCATCGGGCTGCTGCTCACCGAGTTCAGCCTGCTGCTGCTCATGGCGGGCTTTGTGGGGCAGGTACTGATAGAGCTGGTCGGACGCCCCTTCCGCGCGCTATCGGGTGTGGAGGGGAGCGTCTACGGTGAATCCCTGCTCTACTTCGTGGGGGTGGCGGTGGTGTCGGTGCTGTTCTTTGTGCCCGTCTGCCTGCGCCACTACCGCGTGGCGGCGGCAGACGCCTTCCGCGGCACTACCCGGTGTTCGGGCCGTGTGGGGCTGTTCCACCGGGGCGGACTGGTGCTGCAACTGTTTGTCAGCCTGTTGTTCATTTTCTGTGTCAGCGTATTGCTGAAGCAACTCTATCACCTGCGTACGGCCGACTTCGGACTGGAACGGCATAATATAGCTGTCATCAGCAGCATTTATCCGGCCATCGACTTCACCGAGCTGGGGCAGCGGGTAGAGGCACTGCCCGGTGTGCGCCAGGTGTTGTCGGGACAGCAGGCACTGGTGCCACTGTATGTTTCCATGGGCATCACGGCGGAAGGCTGGAATGAGTCGAAGCCCGACGAGAAACTCAACCTGCTGGCCTACATGGGCGGTAAAGACATCATACGCTTTTACGGTATCCGCCTGCTGGAGGGCGACTTTCCCCGGGCGCAGGACCGCCTGGAAGTGATTATCAACGAGAGCGCAGCCCGTGCGCTGGGTATGGCCCATCCGGTAGGGAAAAGTATCGGCAAGGGCGACGACGCCATGTACATCACCGGTCTGGTGAAGGACTTCCGTGTCACGGCGCCCACGCTTCCTGTCAAGCCTTGCGTGTTTTACTGCGTCAGCGACCCTGCTACGCTGATAGCTATGGGCGGAGGACAGGTGCTCATCAAGTACGAGGAAGGTTGCTGGCTCGACCTCCAGCGACGTATCCGCATGCTCTTCAAGGAACAGTATCCGGGCACGGGTTACGTGTTGGACAGCATGGAAGACATCTACAACGGTTTCCTGAAGTCGGAAACGGCTCTGCTCAGCCTGGTCAGCGTGCTGGGCGGCGTGTGTATGCTCATTTCGGTGTTCGGCATCTTCTCCATGATTACCTTAAGTTGCGAGCAACGCCGTAAGGAGGTGGCCATCCGCAAGGTGAACGGTGCGCGGGCGAAAGACATTCTCCGGCTGTTTGCCCGCGAATACTTCCTGTTGCTGTTCGTATCCGCTGTCATTGCTTTCCCTGTGGGCTATGCGGTGATGAAACGCTGGCTGGAACAATATGTGGAGCAAACCACCCTTTCCTGGTGGCTCTATGTTTCCATCTTCCTGGGCATGGTGTTGCTGGTAGCCCTCTGCATCGGCTGGCGTGTGTGGCGGACTGCGAACGAGAATCCGGCAGAAGTGATAAAGCGGGAGTAACCCCCGTGGTTCATTATGTAAATCCAGAAAAAGAACATGATACTGAGAGTAACTTTGAAGATGATTTTGCGGAGCTGGTGGAGGAACAAGGTGTTTTTCCTCGTCTCCGTGCTGAGCCTGGCGTTGGGACTGGCCTGCACCAATCTGCTGATGACCTATTTTGTGCACGAATACGGGTTGGAAAGCCGGAATCCCGACCGCGACCGCCTTTTCTTCCTGCGGCAGGACGACCCGATGAACGAAGGCAATCGTGTGGCTTTTGCCGCCGCCGAAATCTCCCCGCAACTGAAGAACAGCTATGCCGAAGTGGAGGACTTCTTGCGGTTGGGCAGGCCGGAAGTGTTGTATTGCGCGGTAGACGGGCAGAAGGTGGAGGGCAGCCTGACATTGCTGTCGGTCGACACGACACTGACCCGCTTCTTCGACTATCACAC
>Ga0192245_10785_pt1 | contig 11297 bp, 9 predicted proteins | sample Koala_Koa27_M3_FD_131238 | JGI IMG/M metagenome (GOLD analysis project Ga0192245, IMG submission 131238) | Enriched cells from koala feces incubated with labeled cellulose particles, San Francisco Zoo, California, United States - Koala_Koa2-7_M3 ...
GCCCGTAACGTACCGGGCATAGCCATCCCAAACAATGCAAGAAAAACGAATGATAAACAATAATTTCTTTTCATAAGCTTCGTTATTTGGATTTATTTGCAAGTATATAAATAAATTTAGGAATAAACAGATTTTTAATTCTAAATAAATGCAAATAATCCATAATTAATTTCTCTTTTTACTTCGACAAACCTATAAACACAAATTAAATATTATAAAGTACCGTTTAATATTTAACGAGTAACGCTCCCCCAAAAAAGGTTTTCCACACCCAACCGCCCACAAACAAGAAACAGACTCCCGCTAACGGAGCCGCTGGCCGGGAAGAAGCAGGCAAGCCTAACGGGGCTTCCACAGGAAAGCATCCACGCCTGCGCAAGATGGTATCTTGTGCAACATAAGATGCCATCTTCTGCGGCTCAAGATACCATCTTGCGCAGGCCCCGAGTAGGTTTCCCGTCCGCTCCAACCCGCCTGCAACGCACCAAGGACAATGCCATGTTCATGCACACCCTTTGTCCATACGGCAAAGCCAACGGTATAAGCATCCTATAAAATAGGTATTGGCAACGCCGGGCATGAAAAACTGTGTTTTTCCATTTGCCACTGCCCCCGACTTTCCGTATATTTGCCCATACCGAAATGGGCAGGCAAAAGTGCCGGAAAAGAAGTGCCGCGCGGACACGTTGAAACATTATTGTAACACTTATTTCATTACCGCGTAACACAAACTCCACACCTTTGCCTGCGAATAGAAAAAAGCAATGTATAACAGATGATGCAAGTTGCCTGCAAACCGCTTGCACCACCATTAAAAAACGAACACAATGAACGAGTACCGAATATTAGCCGTCGATGACGAAGAAGACTTGTGCGAAATACTAAAGTTCAACCTCGAAAACGAAGGATATGTGGTAGATACCGCCAATTCTGCTGAAGAGGCTCTCAAAATGGATATCAGCAGTTATGACCTGTTGCTGTTGGATGTCATGATGGGAGAAATTTCGGGCTTCAGAATGGCCAGCATCCTGAAGAAAGACAAAAAGACTGCCAATATCCCCATTATATTCATCACAGCTAAGGACACCGAAAACGATACCGTTACCGGCTTTAACCTAGGTGCTGACGATTACATCTCCAAGCCGTTTTCGTTACGCGAAGTGGTTGCCCGGATAAAGGCCGTATTACGTCGAACTCACCAGGAAGATTCACCACGCATACAGGAACAGCTTTCATACAAATCGCTGGTATTAGATATCATCAAGAAAAAAGTTAGCATTGACGGCGCTGAAGTACCACTTACCAAAAAAGAATTTGAAATTCTGTTCCTGCTCTTACAAAACAAAGGACGGGTCTTTTCGCGCGAAGATATATTGGGGCGTATCTGGAGCGAAGAAGTCTACGTACTGGACCGCACCATAGATGTTAACATCACCCGCCTGCGCAAGAAAATTGGAATATACGGTAAATGCATTGTAACCCGACTAGGATATGGATACTGTTTTGAAGCCGAATAAAGACAGGCATTTATTTTCGTTCAGCCGGAAGCTATTTTTGTCTGTTATTTCTTTGTTTATGGCATTTGCCGCCTGTTTCATAGTTTATCAGTACCAAAGGGAAAAGGAATACAAAATAGAACTCCTCAACTTGCAACTCCAAGATTACAACGAACGCTTGCACCTGAGAATGTACCAGCTTCCGGATAGTCAATGGAAGCCAATTCTCGACAAGTACATTGCCCAAAACGTAAACAAAGATTTGCGGGTAACTATAACCGACCTGTATGGTGCAGTCTTGTTTGACAACTATAGTCACCAAATGAAACCGGAAAACCATTTAAGCAGGCCCGAAGTACAGCAAGCTCTGAAAAACGGAAAAGGATATGACGTACGTCGAACTTCAGAAACCACCGGCGTATCCTACTTTTATTCGGCTACGGTCTATAATGATTACATCATCCGTTCGGCACTGCCTTATGACATAAATCTAATGAAGAACCTGGCGGTCGACCCTAACTATTTATGGTTCACCGCAGTCATATCCCTCTTGCTCATATCTATTTTCTATAAATTCACATCTAAACTGGGTACGGCCATCAACCAACTCCGTGAATTTGCCAAACGTGCCGACAAAAACGAGCCAATCGACATGAATATACAATCGGCCTTCCCGCACAATGAATTAGGAGAGATATCCCAACATATTATACAAATATATAAGCGTGTACGCGAAACCAAAGAAGCCCTGTACATTGAACGAGAAAAATTAATCACACACTTGCAAACCTCCCGTGAAGGATTAGGCGTTTTTACCAAAGACAAAAAAGAGATATTAGTAAACAACCTATTTACACAATACAGTAACTTGATTTCGGATTCAAACCTTGAAACCACCGAAGAGATTTTTTCAATCGGCGAGTTCAAAGATATCACCCATTTCATAAATAAAGCAGGTTTGCCGGCCGACAAGGAAGAAAAGCGCATGTCCATTACCATCAACAAAAACGGACGCGTATTCGTAGTAGAATGTATCATATTTCAGGATCTGAGCTTTGAAATTTCCATTAACGACATCACACAAGAGGAAGAGCAAATCCGCCTCAAACGCCAACTGACACAAAACATAGCCCATGAGCTGAAAACACCTGTCAGCAGTATACAAGGCTATCTAGAAACGATCGTCAACAACGGAAACATTCCACGCGAAAAGATGCAGGTATTCCTGGAGCGATGTTACGCACAAAGTAACCGCTTAAGCCGGCTCTTACGTGACATATCCGTATTGACCCGCATGGACGAGGCTGCCAACATGATAGATATGGAGAAAGTGGACATCAGTATGTTAATGGGCAACATCATAAACGAAGTAGCTTTAGAGTTGGAACAAAAACAAATTACCGTTATTAACTCGCTACGCACAGGTATACAATTGAAGGGGAACTATTCGCTACTATACTCCATTTTTAGAAACCTCATGGATAATGCCATCGCTTATGCCGGAAGTAATATCCAAATCAATATTAACTGTTTCCGTGAAGACGATAACTTCTATTATTTCAGTTTTGCCGATACAGGCGTAGGAGTAACACCCGAACACCTCAACCGCCTGTTTGAGCGCTTTTACCGCGTAGACAAAGGACGTTCGCGCAAGCTGGGGGGAACCGGACTTGGACTTGCCATTGTAAAAAACGCCGTACTTATACATGGAGGAACCATTTCTGCCAAAAACAGACAGGGTGGAGGCCTTGAATTCGTATTTACACTAACTAAAGAAAAATAAGCCATACCCGCTTGTTTGCCCGAAAAATTTGTATATCTTTGCCATGCATTGGTTCGCCACCCTTGTTCAAGGGCGCGATTAAAAGGGAATCAGGTGAAAATCCTGAACAGTCCCGCTGCTGTAAGTTTCATAAAAAAGGCTTACAGGCATTACTCTTTAGCCACTGGCATCAACACCGGGAAGGCCGCCTGTAACAGAAACAAGTCAGAAGACCTGCCATGCAACCGTTTATCATTGCTTTCGAGGAAAAAGCGTTGAGTCTAATGAAGCCGGACGTAATCCATCCGTATCTATTCATTTATCCCAACTATTTCAGAGAAAGTAACTAAAGTAATAAACTCTGCCAAGTTTATTTAAATGATGTCCGGCCGAAGTGATTTCGCCCGGACATTTTTTGTCTGAGACCACTCCATACTGCATGTAGAGTAATACAAAAAGACACAAACCAATTGCATATTCAAAAACTAATACGTATATTCGGCAGAAATTAATTATAAAAATCAGTATAAGAACAATAAAATGTCAATCTTAAAACATAATGAACCATGGAATTACCATTTGCTGAATCGTGGAAAATAAAAATGGTGGAACCAATCCGCAAAAGTACACGGCAAGAACGTGAACTTTGGTTGCAGGAAGCCCACTATAATGTCTTTCAATTAAAATCAGAACAAGTATACATTGATTTAATTACAGATTCGGGAACCGGAGCCATGAGCGATCGTCAATGGGCCAGTATGATGCTTGGCGATGAAAGCTATGCAGGCGCCACTTCCTTCTTCAAACTAAAAGATACCATTATGCAACTGACCGGTTTTGAATATATAATACCGACTCATCAAGGACGCGCTGCTGAAAATGTCTTGTTCTCTTATCTAGTCCATGAAGGAGATATCATTCCCGGAAACTCACATTTTGACACCACCAAAGGCCACATCGAAGGACGTAAGGCCATCGCTTTGGATTGTACTATCGACGAAGCCCGTCAGACACAACTGGAAATACCTTTCAAAGGAAATGTCGATCCCAACAAACTAGAAAAAGCCCTACAAGAACATGCAGAACGCATTCCATTCATTATTATCACCATTACTAACAACACCGCTGGAGGACAACCTGTATCCATGCAAAATCTACGTGAAACAAGAGCCATAGCCGACAAATACCACAAACCTGTCTTATTCGATTCTGCCCGGTTTGCCGAAAATGCCTATTTCATTAAAATGCGTGAAAAAGGATATCAGAAAAAATCCATTAAAGAAATCGCACGTGAAATGTTTGCTTTGGCCGACGGAATGACTATGAGTGCAAAAAAGGATGGTATTGTCAACATGGGCGGCTTTATCGCAACCCGGCGCAAAGATTGGTATGAAGGGGCTAAAGGATATTGTGTACAGTTTGAAGGTTACCTGACTTATGGCGGTATGAACGGAAGGGACATGAACGCCCTTGCTATCGGCCTTGACGAAAACACAGAATTTGAAAATCTGGAAACACGCATCCGCCAGGTAGAATACCTGGCTAACAAGCTGGACGAATACGGCATACCCTATCAACGCCCAGCCGGCGGACATGCCATTTTTGTAGACGCCACCCGCGTGCTTACCCATGTACCTAAAGAAGAATTTCCGGCACAAACTCTGACAATAGAACTATATCTGGAAGCAGGAATACGAGGCTGTGAAATCGGTTATCTATTGGCAGACCGAGACCCCGTTACTCACGAAAACCGTTTCAACGGGCTAGACTTGCTACGCCTGGCCATTCCACGGCGCGTTTATACCGACAATCATATGAATGTAGCAGCCGCCGCATTGAAAAACGTATACGAAAGACGGGAAAACATCACACGAGGTGTGCACATTACGTGGGAGGCACCACTCATGCGCCATTTTACCGTGCAATTGGAAAGACTATAATACACCCTCAGGTAAAAACATCAATCGACTACCCATGTAAGAACAAAATCAGGATGGAGCAAATAATGGATACAAAAATACCGTTGCTGCTCTGTCCTGTATTCACAGGCTTCAAAACAGCCACGTTCCTGTACGTCAAAAGGCATCACACGGAGATGTACACAAAAATCAACTTCTGAGGCATCCATAGACTTAAACATTGTCTCTTTAGCCGACCAATGCAATAGCAACGACCATGTTTGTGTACCAGCATATTCAGTAGCGTGTTCCTCAACATGCATAAACCGATGAGCTACCTTGCAGACACGTTCACTATATTGTTCAATATCAATTCCCGGATTACACGACGGGGCAGCAAGAAGAACGGCCACATAGCCTTTAGTATGCGAAATACTAACCGAAGCCGACACATTTTGCAAATAAGGTCTTCCGTTTGTAGCATAAGCTACGTCAGCTTCCTTACCCAACAAAGTAAACAAAAGAACACGTACCGACAGCCACTCCAGCTTACGAGATGGAGCAATAAATCGTTCTATTTGATTACGATACTTCTCACTATCCGGAAGCAATTCCAACAATTCATCAATTGTTTCGTCCATTTTCCAAATGGCCCACCGGAAATTTCGGTCTATATGTTGCATAAAAAGAGACATCAGTTTTCCTCTTTAACAGCATCAACAGGTAACGAATTTATTACAAACTTCAATTTTAAAATGCGCCGGTTATCCATTTCCAACACCTCAAATTCGTAGCATCCATACACCACCTTCTCGTGTAAGGCAGGAAACTCTCCTTTTAATTCCAGCAACAACCCGGCCAAAGTATCAGCATCCCCAGCAACCTCATCAAATGTTCCCTCATCAATTTTGGTAATTTTATAAAAATCCGTCAACAATATTTTGCCTTCAAACACCCAAGTATGCTCATTCAACATCGAATAATTATATTCTTCCTCATCATATTCATCACGTATTTCACCTACAATCTCCTCAATAATATCTTCCATAGTGACAATCCCCGACGTTCCGCCAAATTCGTCGACAACGATAGCTATATGAATCTTATTGGTCTGAAAATCACGCAGCAAATCATCTATTTTCTTCGTTTCAGGAACAAAATAGGCAGGTCTTATCAACGATTGCCAACGGAAATTATCGCCTTTGTTCAAATGAGGAAGCAAATCTTTAATATACAAAATACCTTTTATATTGTCCTTCGTACCAGCATATACTGGTATACGCGAATAAACATTCTCTACAATGCAATTCAAAACTTCTTTGAACGAGGTATGTATATCCAAATCAACTACATCCAAACGGGAAGTCATAACTTCTTTGGCTGTTTCCCCACCAAAACGGATGATTCCTTCCAGAATGTTGTTCTCTTCAGACAATTCAGACTTGTCTGTCAGTTCTAATGCATGCGACAATTCGTCAACCGATATATTATGATTCTTTCGTGTGACGTGTTTGTTTAAAAAAGAAGTTGAACGTACAAGCAAGGAAGCCAACGGATAAAAAACGGCACGAAATGCCAATATCCCCGGTGCAGCAAAACGGCAAAAGCCAAGTGTCCGCTGAGCAGAATAGATTTTGGGCATTATCTCACCAAATAGCAATAACAAAAATGTTAAAGCCACGGTCAGCATTAAAAATTCCGCAATTGGAGAATGAAACAAAAATACACTCATAAAAAAATAATTGCAGAGCATAATAATTGTTACATTCACAAAATTATTGGTTATCAAGATTGTTGCCAACAACCGCTCCGTATCGGACAACAAGTTCGTGATTTTTCTATCAGATGGATGTTTCCCTTCGGCAATCGCATTCAAATCGGAAGGAGAAAGAGAAAAAAAAGCAATTTCAGAAGCTGATGCAAATCCTGATACGAATAATAGTAAACCTGCTAATACAATAGCGACAATTGCAGATATAGACGGTGTTTGTACAGATATGCCTTGAAATATATCTGCTGCATTATAAAAAAATGAATCTGAGTCCAACGAAGTGTTTTTTAGTTAAACATATCAGAACGGTAAATCGTCTGCAACTGTGTCTTGCACTGAACTACCAGCGGATTGTCCACCATTCACAGACTGAACATTTTGTACAGGTGACACACTTCCTATAGTAGATGAAACCGGTGTCTTGGGCGAAAGCATTTCCATATTATCTACAAAAATCTCTGTAACATAGCGTTTAATGCCAGCCGGATCATCGTAAGAGCGTGTACGGATTTTCCCTTCCACATACAATTTATCACCCTTATGCACATATTTCTCGACAATTTCGCCTAAACGATTGCGAAATATAAGATTATGCCACTCCGTACGGTCTGGAATCTGGGTACCATTTTGCAAGGTATATCCTTTTTCGGTTGTAGCCAAAGACAATTGTGCCACACAATTACCTCCATCATAATAAGTCACTTTAGGCTCTTGCCCCACATTTCCAATTAATATTACTTTATTTACCGACATAAATTTAAATAAATTATTTTGCTGCCAAAATTAACGAGAATATCTGCACAAAACAAATCTACCAGCTACTTTTATAGATATTTCTCCAAGAAGGAATGTATCAAACGGGATACGGCAAACTGGTCTATCTGATCTATCCTTACTTTCTGATAACCAGAAAAAGAAAGGGAGTTTCCTGGCAAAGCCACCTCATAAAAGGTTGCATAAATTACCCGATGCGACAAGACGTGTTTCAATCTTTTCTGCAAAATCCTGACAACAGGTTCTTCACCTCCTACAAAAAGGGAACGGAATTGAGGTAATGCTAAAAATTCTTCTTCGGATAAATTCCGATTTGTCTCTATCAAAGGCAATTCAAACAAATTTTTCCAAATATCATTTTCCGTCCTTTTATGCAGGAAAGTATATTCCCCCATCCGTACAAAAATATAATTAAAATACCGGTTACTTACTTTGGCTTTATGTTGCTTCACAGGCAATTTCAAAACAGTTCCATTAGAAAAAGCCAAACAACCATCGGACAACGGGCAAAACATACATCCCGGAGTTTGCGGGGTACATTGAATCGCACCAAAGTCCATAATCGCCTGGTTATAATCAGCCGGATGTTCTTTATCCAGCATTTCAAAAGCTAATGTCGAAAAATATTTTTTCCCTTGAGTGGAGTCTATTGGCATATCAACCCCAAAATAACGTGAAAGAACACGATACACATTTCCATCAACTACAGCATAAGGCATATTATAGGCAATAGAGCATATGGCAGCCGCCGTATAATCGCCAACACCTTTTAATTTGCGTACCTCCATATAGTTTTTTGGAAACTCGCCATTTGCCATGCTCCTGGCCGCAGCATGCAAATTACGCGCACGCGAATAATATCCCAACCCCTGCCAATATTTTAATACCTCTTCCTCAGAAGCCTCTGCCAAAGACCGTACATCCGGGAAACGCGCTACAAAACGCAAAAAATACTCATAACCCTGAGCAACCCGGGTCTGTTGCAAGATAATTTCCGAAATCCATATTCTATATGGGTCTGAAGTACTCCGCCAAGGTAAATCCCGCTTATTCACTTTATACCATTCTAACAATGTCCCTGAAAACAGATTGTTCATTATAATCCACTAAAATTAAGTACACAACATTTCATTTTACAAAAGTAATATATTCCCGACGAACCATCCTTGCAACCGGCAACTTTTTATCAATACAGTTCGCGGACTCACTTGATAACAGGATCCAAATCCGACTGTTTCAAATTCCCTAGAGACTTTTTTAGAAAATTCTCCGAAATATATTTTTCAGAGCCGCCAAAAAGCTATATATTTGCAGTCCAAAAAATTAGGAAAACTATAGTAATAATATTTTTTTTAAAGAAAAATGACTAAAGCTGATATTGTAAACGAAATTACAAAAAACACCGGAATTGACAAGGTAACAGTCTTGACTACTGTTGAAGCGTTTATGGAAGCCGTAAAAACATCTCTTGCAAAGGATGAAAATGTTTATCTTCGCGGGTTTGGCAGTTTTGTTGTGAAAAAAAGAGCGCAGAAAACCGCACGCAACATTTCCAAGAACACTACAATTATCATTCCGGAGCATAACATCCCGGCATTTAAACCTGCCAAGACATTCACTCTTTCAGTGAAAAAATAATAAACCATAGTATTAACCCGTAAAATTTTAAAGCTATGCCAAGCGGAAAAAAGAAAAAAAGACATAAAATGTCTACGCACAAGCGTAAAAAAAGACTAAGAAAGAACAGACATAAAAGCAAAAAGTAATTTTTAGTCTTAAGACAAAAATAAAGAACAAACTTGTGATACCAATTGTCTCGCGGGTTTGTTCTTTGTTTAAATAAGGAATTTGTAAATTACAGTATCATATTGTTTTTCAACACTATTCCTGTAATATTAACTTAAAAAGCGAACTATTGTGACAAACGAACTCGTTGTAGATGTACAGCCCAAAGAGGTATCCATTGCATTGTTGGAAGACAAACAGTTGGTGGAACTACAGAGTGAGGGAAGAAATATTTCCTTTTCCGTAGGCAACATATATTTGGGCCGTATAAAAAAGCTGATGCCAGGATTGAATGCCTGCTTCGTGGACGTTGGTTACGAGAAAGATGCTTTTCTTCATTATTTGGACCTTGGTCCTCAATTCAACTCGCTGGAAAAATATGTCAAGCAGACGTTAAGCGACAAAAAGAAACTGAATTCCATCACAAAAGCCAGCATACTCCCTGACCTTGAAAAAGACGGCACTGTAGCCAATACACTGAAAGTAGGCCAGGAAGTTGTAGTCCAAATTGTCAAAGAACCTATCTCAACCAAAGGACCACGATTGACTTCCGAACTTTCGTTTGCGGGAAGATATCTAGTCCTCATACCTTTTAATGATAAGGTTTCTGTATCACAAAAAATTAAATCGAGTGAAGAACGCGCCCGGCTCAAACAATTGTTAATGAGCATCAAGCCTAAAAATTTTGGTGTCATTGTACGTACTGTTGCCGAAGGGAAACGAGTTGCAGAACTCGATGGCGAACTTAAAGTCCTGTTGAAACATTGGGAAGACGCTGTTGTAAAAATACAGAAAGCTACCAAATTTCCCACATTGATTTATGAAGAGACTAGCCGTGCTGTAGGATTGCTGCGCGACTTGTTTAATCCTTCATTCGAGAATATATACGTCAATAACGAAGCCGTATTCCACGAAATCAAGGATTATGTAACACTCATAGCCCCTGACAGGGCAGGGATTGTAAAACTGTATAAAGGCCAGCTTCCCATTTACGACAATTTTGGCATTACCAAACAGATTAAATCATCCTTTGGAAAAACTGTTTCATACAAAAGTGGAGCTTATCTGATTATTGAACACACAGAAGCACTCCACGTAGTCGATGTAAACAGCGGAAACCGCACTAAGAATGCCAATGGACAAGAAGCCAATGCACTGGAAGTAAACTTAGGAGCAGCGGACGAACTGGCACGTCAATTAAGATTGCGTGATATGGGTGGTATCATTGTCGTAGATTTCATTGACATGAATGAAGCCGAAAACCGGCAGAAACTCTATGAACGCATGTGCCAAAACATGCAGAAGGATAGAGCTCGCCACAACATTCTTCCCCTTAGCAAATTCGGCCTGATGCAAATAACACGCCAACGTGTTCGTCCAGCAATGGATGTCAATACCACTGAAACATGTCCGACATGCTTCGGTAAAGGTACAATCAAGTCATCCATCCTTTTTACAGATACCCTAGAGAGCAAAATAGACTATTTGGTCAACAAACTGAAGATAAAGAAATTCTCGTTACACATCCACCCGTATATTGCCGCTTACGTGAATCAAGGACTTGTTTCCTTAAAACGGAAATGGCAAATGAAATACGGATTCGGTATCAAGATTATTCCCAACCAGAAACTGGCATTTTTGGAATATGTGTTCTACGATACACATGGAGAAGAAATTGATATGAAAGAAGAAATTGAGATTAAATAAAAAAAAGCTGTCTCAAAACAAAAGATATACTTTTTGCCCATCTAATCGCATTGGAAAAGAATACTAACATACGATTAAAAACATTTTCCACACAGATACAAGGC
>Ga0192245_10786_pt1 | contig 11287 bp, 9 predicted proteins | sample Koala_Koa27_M3_FD_131238 | JGI IMG/M metagenome (GOLD analysis project Ga0192245, IMG submission 131238) | Enriched cells from koala feces incubated with labeled cellulose particles, San Francisco Zoo, California, United States - Koala_Koa2-7_M3 ...
TTGTAAATAAAAAAGACCGGATTGCTTTGGTTGGAAAGAATGGAGCCGGTAAATCTACTATGTTAAAGATTTTTGCTGGTTTACAATCTCCCACATCCGGTGTAGTTAGTATTCCAAAAGATATAACGATTGGTTATCTGCCACAACAAATGCAATTAGTAGATGGTCGCTCTGTACGCGAAGAAGCTGAACAGGCTTTTAATCATATTCATCTTATGGAGAAGGAGATTGATCGTCTGAATAATGAATTGGCTGAACGTACCGATTATGAATCGGACTCCTATCAGCAATTAATTGAAAAAGTAACTTATCAATCAGAACTATATCAGATGATGGGAGGGACTAACTATCATGCTGAATTGGAAAGAACCTTATTAGGCCTTGGTTTTACACGGGATGATTTTGAGCGTCCAACATCTGAGTTTAGTGGGGGCTGGCGAATGCGTATAGAACTTGCAAAGCTTTTATTAAGTCGTCCGGATGTTCTTTTATTAGATGAGCCTACCAATCATTTGGACATTGAATCTATTCAATGGTTGGAGAATTTTATTGCTACCCGTGCAAATGCTGTCATTCTGGTGTCACACGATAGGGCTTTTATTGATAATACGACTTCACGTACCCTGGAAATAGAACTGGGCAAAATCTATGACTATAAAGTAAAGTATTCTGATTATGTGGTGTTACGTCAGGAACGTCTGGAGCAGCAGCAACGAGCTTACGAAAATCAACAAAAGAAATTAGCCGATACCGAAGCTTTTATAGAGCGATTCCGTTATAAAGCTACAAAAGCAGTACAAGTTCAATCCCGTATAAAACAACTGGAAAAAGTAGACCGTATAGAAGTAGACGATGTTGATTCTTCCAGGTTAAGCCTTAAATTTCCTCCGGCTCCCCGTTCCGGTTCTTATCCGGTAATTTGTGAAGAGGTTGCCAAACGGTATGGAAATCATTTGGTCTTTGAGGGAGTAACCCTTACTATTAATAGAGGTGATAAAGTGGCTTTTGTCGGTAAAAACGGTGAAGGAAAATCTACACTTGTGAAATGTATTATGGAAGAAATTCCTTTTGAGGGTAAACTTCAGTTAGGACATAATGTGAAGATTGGATATTTTGCTCAAAATCAGGCGCAACTTCTGGATGAAAATATGACGGTGTTTGATACGATAGATTATGTAGCACAAGGTGATATCCGAACAAAAATACGGGATATCTTAGGTTCCTTTATGTTTGGAGGAGAAGCCTCGGATAAAAAAGTACGTGTTTTATCGGGAGGAGAAAGAAGTAGACTGGCTATGATCCGTTTACTGTTGGAACCTGTAAACCTGTTAATTCTTGATGAGCCTACCAATCACCTGGATATGCGTTCTAAAGATGTTTTGAAAAGCGCATTAAAAGAATTTGACGGAACCGTCATTGTTGTTTCGCATGACCGTGAGTTTTTAGATGGGCTTGTAGATAAAGTATATGAATTCGGGAATAAAAAAGTGGTAGAACATCTGGGAGGTATTTATGATTTCCTGGAAAAGAAAAAAATGGATAATCTAAAAGAGTTAGAAAGAAACAACCAACTTTCTTCCAATTCCACTGAAGGTGAAATACAACCCAGTCAGAACAAACTATCGTATGAGGCGAGAAAAGAACAGGCAAAAGCTATCCGAAAGATAGAAAAAGCCATAGAACAAGCAGAAAACCGAATAACTGAATTAGAAGATAATATCGCAGAAATAGAATCTCAATTGGCTACACCCGAAGGTGCTTCGGATGTTTCGTTATATGAAAAATATAATGAACAAAAGAAGCAGTTAGTGGAGATTATGGACGAATGGACTGAACTAACTATGAATTTGGAAGAATTAAACGGCTAAGCAAAACGATTCGTTTTGAAAAAGTGTTATCTTTGTAATTTGGTCTTTTTGAAGAAAATGTAGTACTAAATCGTAAAAACATGAAAACAAATCTGAGTTCACAAATTACTCTGACGCGTATCCCTACCAGATACTTTCGTCCGGAGAATGCGTATGAACAATCCGTGTTAACTCGTTACGAAAAGATCCCGACGAATATATATGAATCGGCCGACGAAGGATCTTTTGCTATCGCTAACGAAATTGCAACACAAATTCGTAAGAAACAATCTGCCGGAGAACGCTTTGTCCTGGCTCTCCCCAGAGGACGTTCTCCTCAAAGTGTATTTAAGGAATTAATCCGGATGCACCGCGAAGAACAGTTGAGTTTTTGTAACGTGGTAGTTTTTAATGTATATGAATTCTATCCCTTAATTAATTCAAGTTTCAGTAATCTGGCTTACCTGAAAGATTATTTTCTGGACCATATAGATATTGATCCTAAAAATATTTATTCTCCTGACGGAACAATGCCACAAGATGCAATCTATGAATTTTGTCGTCACTATGAAAAGCAGATACAGCATGTTGGGGGTATTGATTACATGTTATTAGGTATTGGTCAGGCTGATAATATCGGCTTTAATGGTCCAGGTTCAACACTTAGTGTTTCAACTCGTCTGGTATTATTGGATAGTGATGATAAAAAAGAAGCAGCCCGTACTTTCAAATCAGTAGAGAATATGCCAAGTAGTGTGATTACAATGGGTATATCTACAATCATGAAAGCCAAATCCATTGTTTTAATGGGTTGGGGTGAAAGTAAAGCGCGTATCATACAAAATACAGTAGAAGGGAAAGTTAGTGATAACGATCCTGCCACTTATCTTCAGAATCATTCAAATGCAAAGGTGGTAGTAGATTTGGATGCCGGTTATCAGTTAACCCGTATCAGTCACCCCTGGCTGGTGTCAAGTTGTGATTGGGATAATACATTAATTCGCCGGGCTATTGTTTGGTTATGCCAGTTAACAGGAAAACCGATCCTGAAACTGACAAACAAAGATTATAGCGAACATGGATTAGGTGAACTCTTGGCATTATATGGTTCTGCCTATAATGTAAACATTAAAATATTTAATGATATCCAACATACCATTACCGGTTGGCCGGGAGGTAAACCGAACGCAGATGATTCAGATCGTCCGGAACGTGCAAATCCATATCCTAAACGGGTAATCATTTTCAGTCCGCATCCGGATGATGATGTAATATCCATGGGAGGAACATTCCGTCGTTTGTGTGATCAGAAACATGATGTATATGTTGCTTATCAAACATCTGGTAATATTGCAGTAGGGGATGAAGAAGTGATCCGTTATTGCGAGTATTTGCGTGATGTATGTTCTAAATACTCACCAAATGATACTATTGTAAAAGAAAAAGCAGAATCGATTATTCAATATCTGCGTTATGAAAAAGTAGAAGGAGAAAAGGAAAGAGATGATGTGTTATTTATGAAAGGAACCATCCGCCGGGAAGAAGCCCGTGCCGGTTGTCGTTATTCAGGAATTACACAGGAAGACCATATTCGTTTTCTGGATTTGTCTTTCTATGAAACAGGCATGGTTAAGAAAGGTGATTTGAGTGAAGCAGACATAAAAATTGTACGGGATTTACTGGAAGAAGTAAAACCTCATCAGATATTCGTAGCAGGTGATCTTGCAGACCCACATGGAACCCATAAAGTTTGTTTGGATGCAGCATTAGCCGCTATTGATGAAGTAAAAGATGAGCAATGGATGAAAGAATGTCGTATCTGGATGTATCGTGGAGCCTGGGCAGAATGGGAAATGGACCATATCGAAATGGCTGTACCTATTAGTCCAGAAGAACTTAGATACAAACGAAATGCCATTCTGAAACATCAGTCACAAGCAGAAAGTGCTCCTTTCCTTGGAGATGATGAACGTTTGTTCTGGCAACGTGCAGAAGATCGTAACCGTGCTACAGCAGAACTATATCGTCAGTTAGGTTTGGCTGCTTACGAAGCCATAGAAGCATTTGTACAGTATATTCCATTGCGGGATGAATAATCTTAGGAATTAAAACAGATAAAATGTTATAAATAATAAGAGAGAATCAGGGATATCCTTTGATTCTCTCTTTCTTTATAGTATATAGGTCATAAGTTAGGGACTGCTTTCTTCTCTGGGAATATTTAAAGATTTACGTTTTTCAATCTCCTGTAGAATTCTCAATTGTTGGATACTGATTTGATTCAATTTGATCAATCGTTCTTTTTGAGAAAGACCTTCGTTTATAAACACAGCATTCAGATTTTCCAGATTGGATAAACAGATCAATTCATTGATAGATGAATAGTCACGAATATTCCCTTTTAATTCCGGATGTTTTTCTCTCCACTCTTTTGCTGTCATTCCAAAAAGGGCAACGTTTAGTACATCAGCTTCGCTTGCATAAATAATGGAAGTCTGTTTACTGGTCAATTGGGAAGGGACAAGGTGTTTTTTTATAGCATCTGTATGGATATGATAATTAATTTTAGATAATTCTCGTTTAGCAGACCATCCTATTTGTTTCTGCTCCTGTTCTTTTAAGCGTTGAAATTCTTTGATAATATAAATTTTGAATTCGGGACTTATCCACATCGCAAATTCAAAAGCAATATCTTTATGAGCATATGTACCACCATAACGACCGGATTTGGCTTGTAAACCAATGGCATTTGTACGGATTATCAGTTCTTTTACACTTATTTTGAAACTGTTTAAACCAGCTTTATTTCTAATTATGGCAAATTCGCCATAATTAAAATCAGGGTTGTATACTTGTTCCCAAATACCAAGGTATTCTAATGTGTTCCGATTTCGTAACCAATCTGCTACAAAGAAATCTCCGTCTTTTACACGAATCATGTCCGTAATACAGATATAATCCTCATTATTTACTTTGATGATTGATACTTCTGTGTTTTTCACAATAATTTTTGCCATAGTAAAAGTTTTAGTATAAATAAGTTCTAAATATATAACTGTGATTTATTAATTATTATTGTATATATTTACGTTAGAACTACTAATAATATGAAAACACATCGACCACTCCGGATAGCAGCATTAGATATATTCCGTGCACTAACCATGTTTTTAATGCTTTTTGTAAATGATATTCCCGGGCTAAAAAATATTCCTCATTGGCTATTGCATGCTTCTTATAACGAAGATATGTTGGGCTTCTCTGATACAATTTTCCCGGCATTTCTTTTTGCAATGGGAATGGCTGTCCCGTATGCTGTAGATGCAAGGATAAAGAAAGGTGATTCATTCTTACATATTCTAACGCATATTTTTTGGCGTACGCTGGCATTAGTTGTTATGGGAGTTTATACAGTAAATCGGGATACGATTGATCCTATAGCAACAGGCATGTCTCAACCTATTTTCTCTTTATTGATGGTGGTGGCTTTTTTCCTGATCTGGAATCTTTATCCTAAAGTAAAAGGAAAGGGGAGATATATTGTAAATGGATTGAAAACAATGGGTATTTTGCTTTTAGTCTATCTCTATTTTATATATGTAGGAGTAAACGGTACTGTATTTGCTCCACAATGGTGGGGGATTCTGGGGTTAATCGGGTGGACTTATTTGGTTTGTTCAGTTGTTTATTTGGTTCTTAAAAAGAATATGCTCTTGAATACACTAGCTTTTCTTTTATTTATTATTTTAACTATTCTATCGGCGAAAGGTATTTTCCAGGATTGGAAATGGGTTCATTATCTCCCCAGTCAGGTAACGTTGCATGCCTTTGGAATAGCAGGGATGTGGACTGGACTTATCATGCAGAAATATGCAGATAAAAAGCATCCGAGGTTATTCTTTACTATTCTTGGAGTAATGGGAGTGTTAATGTTAGGAGCAGGAGTATATGCTCATCAATATTGGATTATCTCTAAATTGCAGGGAACACCTACCTGGTTGTTTTACTGTTGTGCCCTATTCTTCCCTCTGTTTGGCGCTTTGTATTGGCTTACAGATATTAAAAATAAAAGTAACTGGTTTGATATGATAAAACCGGCAGGTGTTGCAACTTTGACCTGTTATATTATACCGTATGCCTGGTATAGTATGGAAAGTCTTCTGCATGTTCATTATCCGGCATGGTTACAATCCGGGATTTTAGGGTTAGTAAAGTCTATCGTTTTTTCTCTGTTAGTGATATGGGTTGCATGGATACTTATGAAATTCCGTGTGCGACTAAAGATATAGAATATGTTACAATTTATAAAAAACTGGACGCTTCCATTAGCTATGCTTATAGGAGTAGTGGCTTATCCCTGGGTAAGTTATCTTTCTTTTACCACTCCCTATCTTATTTTTATCATGTTACTCCTTACCTTTAGTAAATTATCACCTAAAGATATCCATATCAAAGGAGAACATGGATGGTTATTATTTGTACAATTAATAGGATGTCTATTGGTGTATGGAATCTGTTATTGGATACATCCGATAGTAGCACAGGGAGCCCTTATTTGTGTATTAGTTCCTACTGCCACTTCTGCGGCTGTCGTTACAGGAATGTTAGGAGGGAATGTAGGCTTTCTTACCAGTTATCTGTTATTGTGTAATATAGGAGTTGCACTTGTTGCTCCGGTTTTATTCCCCTGGATTGGAGCACATCAGGAAATGCCCTTTACAGAATCTTTCTTTCTCATTTGTCGACAGGTAGGTCCGGTACTGCTTTTGCCTTTATTTCTCTCCTGGTTTATCCGCTATACATTGCCTAAAGTACACGAAAAAATAGTGAATATAAGAGGAGCTTCTTTTTATCTATGGGCAGTTGCACTTGTGATTGTTACCGGTAGTACTGTGAAGTTTTTAATGTTGCAGGAAGATCCCGACTATTGGGTAGAGATTTCTCTGGCTGTTGTTGCTCTGTTTATTTGTGTCGGACAATTTCTGTTAGGCAGACGTATCGGACGTGCCTATGGTGATCCGGTGTCAGCCGGACAAGGACTGGGACAGAAGAATACAATTCTGGCTATATGGATGGCTCAGACTTATCTGAATCCGATTTCTTCTATTGCGCCTGCTGCTTATGTCCTATGGCAAAATATAATTAATAGTTATCAACTCTGGAAGAAAAGAAAACAAGAGTAATTTGTATCTTTGTATATAAATTTGAAAATATATGAGATTAAGCAATGAATGGTTTACAGCTTTGTCAGAAAGTGAAGAGGGACAATTGATAGTCGTTTCCGGACGTGATTCTTTAGGAGAATTCATTCAGTCAGGTAAATTGAAAGAAAGAGTAGAAATTACCTGGAAATATGAGGGAGATGAAAAGGGCATGCCAACCGAAGAAATGTCTGAGAAGATGGAGGTTGTGCAGGAGACTCTCCGTAAAGCTATGGAAAAAGATAAGCTAGCCATTCTTACATCCGTATATACCGGAGGAGGGGAGAAGATTTGGATATTTTACACCCGTACAACCTGTGTATTCGGTGAAAGAGTAAACGAGGCGCTTTCTTCTTTCGAATTACTACCCATTACTATTTATACCGAACTTGACCCCGATTGGGAAGAGTATAAAGATATGTATGAAATGAAACAGTGGGCGATAGAATGATTCTTTTTAGCCAAGCTCTTCATCTATTATATGAATTAATTCATCTATTTTATTTTTTTCTTTTTCCTGAGAAGAAGAACTAATTTGTTTTAGCAAGTTCGTATATCCTTTTATTTTACTATGACAGGCAGATTGTAAGGGAATGGATTTTCCTTCGATTTCTATCATCACATCTGTAGGTGCCCATCCTAATGTTATTTCAATTAATAACTCTATACTATTTATTTTATCAGGACTATTTTTTTGAGTAAGTAATTGCACCAGAGGATCAATCACATAGTAAGCCGCTTCATACAGGTCTCCCTGCAAAACGGCGTGATTATCAATTTGCCAATAACCTTCTTTTCGGGTTTGGGAATCTATGGAACTTAATTTTTCCAATGCGACCGGAATATTTCCGGCTGTACCATGTGCTGTTTTGATAGTATTCCAGTCGATAGTATTCATCTATATGAGTTTTAAATAATATCGCAAATATAGAATAAAAAAGGACATCCTTCACAGGATATCCTTTTCTCCTAAATATATAATCCTAAGAAATAAAAAGTGTGTGCTTATTTAAGTCTGGCTAATCTATAAATCAGTTGCTGAAGTGCTTCCTGATAGTCATCCAAAATAGATTCAGACATATCGGCAGCAAATAAACTTCTCTGTTTTTCTACATATTGGTAGAAATCAGTCGCATGCTTCACAATATTTTCAGGTCTTTGGGTTTCAGGGATGGCAATTTCGATATCTCCCTTCATTGCATAGGTTGTTTCTGTAATTCTGTCAATTACATCTAACATCGTTTTTAACGCCTGGTCAATAGCGATATGCTGTGCATAACTACCCGGGCCGGTTACGTGCCAATGATATAATTTAAGACTGCTGTTGAAGGAAAACATTTCACCGATAAAGCTACCAATCGACTGATTAGATGTCGTAGGCGTACTTGTTGTTTGTGCAGATTTTACTGTTGTTGCCATAATTAATAAACTAATTTTAATTTAACTATAAACAAAACAGTAAAAGAAGGAAGAAGGTTTTGAATTGGGATACAAAAGTATGCCTCTTTGTATTCAAAGGGGCATACTTTTGTCACTAAATAACAGACTATTGCGCTAACAAATAAGCTTTAAACGTTTCAAAGCCTTTATTCAACTCAATACTTTGTTTAGTTCCTTTCATAAACTCCTGTAGCTTTGCAGGGATTTCTATATCTGAACCTACTATTTTATCTACAGTATCTTTAAATTTAGCAGGGTGAGCTGTTTCGAGGAATACCCCTGTTTCTCTGTCTGTCAGTTCATTATCAATCAATGCCTGATAACCACAGGCACCGTGTGGGTCCAAAAGATAATTGTGTTGTTTATATACATTTCGGATTGTTTCTGCAATCTCTTCATCTGTATATCTGTAACCGGTAATTAGATTTTTAAGGATTTGATAGGGATTCGGATACTTACCAAACAAATCAAGAATACGGGCAAAATTACTTGGATCGCCTACATCCATCGCGTTCGCAATTGTTGTAACTGAAGGACGGGGATTGTATTCTCCGGTTTGGAGATATTCCAGAAAGACGTCATTACGGTTATTTGCCGCAATGAATCGCTTTACAGGTAACCCCATCCAATATCCAAACAATCCGGCGGTTATATTCCCAAAGTTTCCGCTGGGTACACTAAATACTACCTCATCTGCTTTACCCATTCTGTCTAATTGAGCATACGCATGGAAATAATAAAAGGATTGCGGCAGAAAACGGGCAACATTTATAGAATTAGCTGAGGTGAGCTTTTTCGCTTTATTTAATTCTTCATCCATGAATGCTGACTTCACCAATCTTTGGCAATCATCGAATGTTCCATCAATCTCCAAAGCGGTAATGTTTTGTCCTAATGTGGTGAATTGACATTCCTGAATAGGACTTACTTTTCCTTTAGGGTAAAGTACATATACTTTAATTCCCGGTACACCAAGAAAGCCATTGGCTACTGCGCTTCCTGTATCACCGGAGGTTGCTACCAATACATTTACTTCTTCTTTACCTTCTTTTTCATTGAAATAACCTAATAAACGTGCCATGAAACGTCCGCCTACATCTTTAAAGGCAAGGGTAGGACCATGGAATAACTCCAGACTATAAATGTTGTCATTTACATGGATAACAGGAGTATCAAAAGAAAGTGTATCCTTTACAATTTTGTAAAGTGTTTCTCCATCTATATCTTCTCCAAAGAAAGCATTGGCAACTAAGAATGCTATTTCCTGAAAAGACTTATCTTTTAATCCCTCAATCTCAGCATTTGAAAAAGAATGGATTTTCTCGGGCATATATAAACCTTTATCTCCAGCCAAACCTTTGATAACAGCTTCTTTTAATGTGGCTAAAGGGGCTTCTTTGTTGGTACTGTAGTATTTCATGTTTTTGAATTGACAATTGACAATGGATAATTGGCTAAGGCCGATCTTCGATTGACAATTAGATTTATTTTATATTTTTATTAACTCTGTTTGGTTTAGAAAGAAATTATTCTTTTATTAACTCTTTTATAAACTGGTCTTTTTCCAGTACGTTATATTTTCCTTTGCGAACACTGAACTCATCAAAACAGGTGACTGAATCGGGTGTTTGTCCGGGTTTGTAGATCAGGAATGGAACGGGTTCTCCTGTATGAGTACGGATGGCGCATGGAGTAGGATGGTCGGGAAGAATACCAATGGCAACCGGTTCATCCCATTTCTGTAATGCTTCATATAGGATTCGCACCACTCTGTTATCCAAATCTTCAATGGTTTTTAATTTGAGATTTACATCTCCTTCGTGTCCTGCTTCGTCGCTGGCTTCTATATGCAAATAAACAAAATCATTTGTTTTTAATGCCTCTAATGCAGCTTCTGCTTTTCCTTCGTAATTGGTATCATATAATCCGGTAGCACCTTCTACATCAATAACTTCCAGTCCGGCATATACACCAATCCCCCGGATTAAATCAACCGCCGAAATAACAGCTCCTTTACTAAACCCATACATCTCCTGCATTGTTTCCATAGCCGGACGGTAACCTGGTGACCAGGGCCAGATACTATTGGCAGGGTCTTTTCCGGCAGCCATTCTCTTTAAATTAACCGGATGGTCTTTTAGTAACTCCTGGGATTTTAAAATAAGAGAATTCAGAAGTTCTGCTGTTGAATCAGCTTCTGCTGTCTCCGATTTGATCATTAAAGGTTTAAATGGTTGTAAAGGCACATCATGTGGAGGCGTACAATCCAATCGCTTATCACCGTCCTTTACAACAAGCAAATGACGGTAAGAAACGCCTGTATAAAACTTCACTCTATCTGAACCCAACTTCTCATTCAGGAATTGAATTAATTCATCAGACTCTTCCGTTGAAATATGTCCGGCTGAATGGTTCTTTAGAATATCTCCCTCTGTACAAATCAGATTACAACGCATCGCCATTTCACCAGGCTGAAGAGTTACGCCAATACTTGCCGCTTCTAATACACCTCTTCCTTCATATACTTTGGGTAAATCATATCCTAATACCGCCAGATTGGCTACTTCACTTCCCGGATGGAAACCATCAGCTACTGTTTTCATTCGTCCGGTTACACCGGCAGCAGCTAATTTATCCATATAAGGGGTATGGGCAAATTGTAAAGGAGTTTTACCTCCCAACGCTTCAATAGGCTCATCCGCCATACCATCCCCTAAAATTATGATTGTTTTCATACTACAAAAAATTGACAATGGATAGTTGACAATGAATAATTACCAACATCCATTTTATATAATA
>Ga0192245_10788_pt1 | contig 11273 bp, 16 predicted proteins | sample Koala_Koa27_M3_FD_131238 | JGI IMG/M metagenome (GOLD analysis project Ga0192245, IMG submission 131238) | Enriched cells from koala feces incubated with labeled cellulose particles, San Francisco Zoo, California, United States - Koala_Koa2-7_M3 ...
GAGGATGCCAAAGCTGTCGGTGATGTATCCAGCTTGGAAAACAATGTTTATACAACTGGTGAACTGACTCGTGCCAATATCGGTGAGAAGCTGCTGGAAATGTGGCGACACATGCCGCGTACTTTCAAGCGCAAGAAGAATATCAAGATGTTCATCAGCGACGACCTGGGCGACATGTACGACGACTGGCGCAAAGACGAAGGTACCATCGTAATCGGTCTGAAGGAGGACACCAGCGACACACAGCATCTCTTGGGTACAAACAATCGATGCGAATTGGTTCGCCTGCCGAACTTGCCGGATAACAGCCAATTTGTTATGCTGACAACCAAGGAGAACTGCTGCTATGGTTTCGATAAGGAGAGTGACTTCAAATCCATTGTTCCCTTCGCGTCCGGCAATCCATACAAATTCACGGCAGCTGGTAAGTACGTTATCGGTTTCCAGCTCGTGAGCGTACACCCGTCTGAATTCTGTATCAATGACCAGCCGTTAGACCCCGATGGTACGAACGAGTTCGGATACATTAAAGTCACTATTTCTACCGAGCTGGCCATAAACAACGGTGCCAAATGGCGTATCAAGGGCGAGGACACTTGGCGCGATAGTGGTACTTACGTGGCTGTACCCGGTGGTACGGAATATACTATCGAGTTTGGTGCGGCTGCTGGTTATACAACGCCTGCAGAAGTTAAAAAGACACCGGCCAAAGGTGCTGTTGAGAAGGTTTCACAGGAATATACCTTGGCTGGCTGATAGTTTTTGGGTAAGGGAATTACTCCCTTACCTCTATTGTTAACATTCAAAATCCTATAATATGGCAGAAGTAGATCCTAAAGAATGTATTGCTCTTGATGACATCAACGAGGCAATGGATTGTGTAAATCCGGACAACATGGGCGGTATTGTTCCCCAAATTATATATGGCTATCATGCCGACGTGGCCACATGGCCGGATTATCCGACCAAGGATGCACAGGCTCTCACACTCGAGGAAGCCGGAGCACTCAAAGGTGACGTCGTTATGAAAGAAGGATGCCGGGCTTACAAATTGGATATAACCGATGATGTGAGCGAATTTAAGATTACTGACCAGGGCGAGAGCGGTGGTGAATCTTTCCTCTATGACCTGAACATCATATCAGCCAAGATGCGTAAGAAAATATTCGGTTTTGAAAACGCAACTAAAGGCCGGAAGATGTTCTTCCTGGTGCAGGACAACAACGGTACTTGGTACCTGATGGGCGATAAACGCCGTGGCGCCATGCGTGCAAGTGGTGATGGTTCTACAACCGGGGCAAGTTCGACGGCGAGAAACCAGAACTCTTTGCATTATACATTCACCTCTCCGCGTAAGTGCGTGTATGAAGGCGATACAGAGACTCTGTTGACTGTTGCACCTGTTTTAGAAGATTAATTCTTTCTTGTTTCGATAGTCTGAACCGCGTCTGCAGTGATTGCAGGGGCGGTTTTTTCGTGTCCTATGCCCTCAATAAAAATCGCAATAGCTTTGCAATAACCAATAGATATGTTATGGAAATAAATCAATCCTACATCGAGGCCAGGCGTGAGGGTATCAACTGGCTGAACTCTGCTAAGAGAGATTATATGCAAGGGGTCAACATCTTGCTGAAGTCGGGTTACAAGCCTATTGCCGTCGGCAAGATGGCGCGTGTAGGCGAGAAACCGCATACACGTGAGAAATTGTTATACGAAATGCGACAGATGATCAAGGTGTGGTACAACCCAAACGATCCGAGATTCGTAGATGTTGATTTCAATGATGATTCCAATCCGGGCGAAGATGGTGTACACGATACTGTACACGAATCGATTGCACAATCCATCGTTGCTGAAGCTGCGAAGGATTTACAACGCGAGTCTGACGAACAGCCGGCATTCCCTCCCCAAATTGCAAAAGTGATACATACATTCGCTGACAGGTATAAGCAACGCTCCATTTTGCACCGCCAATTGTCAGAACTGGGCGAGACAAATACGGCAGATCTCATGAAGCAACGCAAGGACTTGGTAGCCCGTATCGGCGCACTCAGCGATAATATGAAATTACTGGCCGCCATCCGTGCTAACTTCGAAAATAAAGTTGAAATCAAAGAGGATGAACTCAATGCAGCCTTGGCTGAACCTGTAATTCCGGAAGAAAAAGCGAAGGAGGATGATGAAGAAGACACCGACATATCATCCCTCAGCGTCGAAGAACTGAAGAAGGCTAAGGCGAATGCCAAAAGCAAAATCACCAAGGCGCAGAACATGCTGCTCTACTCCAGCGAGGCCAAGCCGAAGAACGGTGTAGAGAATCCGCTTCCAGACTGCCCCAAAAGGGTGAAGTACGAGAAGAAGATTGAGCAGCAGAAATCGCTGGTTGAGAAGATAGAATATCGTTTGGCAGAGCTGCAATAATGCTATGTTAGTGAGTTGCAGCGATATTGAGAATAAGATGCAGGCGGATGAGGTAGTAAGTCCTACGCTGGGAAACGGTTACCCGACGGGCAACATCCGCCAACAGGATGTGGCAGCTTCCGACGATGACATTGTTGTCGGTAAGCTGCTGCATCCTGACGCCCTGGGCAGGCTCGTCAAAGGACAGACCAAGCATTTCTATTCTTCAGGTGCCTTCAATCTCATTCAACTGATATTTTATCTTCTGAAACAGACCGGTCCGGCTAACTTATTCCTGACAACGTATTCTGTATCCATGGATAGCATTGCAGCTCTCCGCCGAAAGGCTGACAGCGGTGAACTGCTCTCTGTGCGATTTCTCATTGATAATCGCGTTCGAAGCATATCGCCGAAGCCATTTGACTTCCTGGTTAACTCTTTCCCTGGTTGCTATCGCTGCTTGGCTCTTCATGCCAAGGTAGCATTGATTTACAACGACAGGTGGCAGATTACGATCGTAGGTAGTCAGAACGCAACGCACAATCCCAAGCTGGAACGAGGCATCATCCACACTTCAGAAGAGGTTTTTGAGTTTGACTATAAAATGCTGAGTGATGAATTTGACCAAGGAACAATGTGACGAGGTGGAGCAGATGGCCTACCACTTGGTGACACCAAGTCTTATTGCCATAAATATCGGTGTCGATGAACAGGACTTTATTGAACAGGTACGTACACCGGGTACGCAGGCTCGCATGAGCTTCTATCGTGGCCACATACGCCAACTGATAGAGGTGCGTGCATCGCTTATCAAGGCGGCTAAAAATGGAAGTAACCCGGCACAACAGGAACTTATCAAATTTATCAAGCAGCAGCAACAGTTTATAAGCTATGAATAAGGACGTGACCACGCAACGAAAGAGTCGTGCTGCACTCGAGGAGCAATCCTACGAGCTTATTCAGCAGCACATCATCGATCCGGAAAACTCACCCCTGCCGGTTCACCTGCAGGAACAGTGCGACCGGGTACTTCAGGTGGCACGCCTGCTGGATGACTATCCGAACGAGAGCCATATTATCAACATCATGCTGGCCAAGTACCGCATCAGCAGGGCACAGATACGCAGAGACATCGCCCTGGCTAAAGATATATTCAAGACGCAGCATGAATTTGATTGGGATTTCTGGTTTTCATGGATGATCAAAGACCAGATACAGTTGATTCGCGATTGCAAGTTACGGGGCGACCTGAAGCAGTGGAATAACGCCAAGAAGGTACTTCATCAGATGATTGGCGAACGCCCTGCCGCCATCGAAGACCCACGCCGCATGGAGAAGAATGTTTTCTACATACAAATCAATAACCAGGGGCAAATGGTTAACCTGCCGCTCGATGCCGTCAGGAACCTGACGCCAGACGAACAGAAGTTACTTATAGACAGCATGTACCAGCCCATCGACGATGCACAGGCTGAAGAATTGATGAATAGTTGATACCAATTAATTTATACGGTATGAAAAAGAAACTGACAAACAAGAGATTGATTAGCTACCTTGTCGACCACAAGCATATCGACTTGGTCACCGTTAGCAAAACAAATATTATCTGCACCGTTGGGCACAAGTTCCGTCCGGATGAAGTGAAGCAGCTGCTCGACGAAACCGGACAGCCCATGCCGCGTATGTCTTCAGACAAGGAGGCAAACTACATCATCTTCCCACGTTGGTAATAATGGAAGAAAACGTCTGGGAGGAAGTCATTCAGGTGAACCCTGCACAGGCTGCATTCTTGGTGCAGCCCTACCGGAACGGTTATGTCATTTACTCACGTGCAACCGGTAAGTCATTTATAACGGGGGCTGTGATAGACGACAATATACGCACCATGCCACGTGGCATCACTACCCTGACACAGGCGACTATCGGCCAGGCTTTGACCAAAACACTGCCATCAGCCTTCAAGATGCTGGAGATGCTGGGGTACAAACAGTGGGACCCCGTGCAGAAAGTGGGCGATTATGTCGTCTGCCGCCGGCCGGTAGATGGATGGCTGCGCCCATACGAACATATCATGTCGTATGAGTACGCCATTTCCTTCAGCAACGGACACATGCTCTACATCCTTACCCAAGGTGGCAACAGCCGCGGACCGAATGCAGACTACAACATCACCGACGAAGCGCTGACATTGGATAAGGAGAAGTTCGACCAGGAAGCGGCACCGACCAACCGAGGCAACGAACATATATTCGGCCGAAAGTCAGAGCATCCTGTCTTCAAGCACCACGGCAACACCTTCCTGTCATCCATGCCCTACACGCCCGAGCAGAAGTGGCTGCTCGAACCTGCCGCCTACTACGAGACGGAGCGGGGCATCCGGCTTTTCGACGTGTGGAACAAAATCGTCCGCCTGCAGATGCAGCTCATCGACGCAAGGCAGGCGAATGACGTAGGACTTTTCCGGGAAATATGGAATGAAACTGTGCGCTTACGCCAAAGCATCGCACCGTTTGTTTCTCAGGATGGCACGCTATTCATCCTGGGCTCTATCTTTGACAACATTGCCAACGTGGGCATGCAGTACATCATGAACCAGTACAAGGTCATGGAGAAGTTGTCGTTCATGATTGAAATTCTGAACTACATGGTAGATAAGATAGATTCCTGCTACTACCAGCTGGATGAGCGGCATGTATACTATAATGCTACCAATGACTCCTTCATTCGTGACTTTGCCGAAAACACGAACTTTGATTGGCAGCAGCTGTCCAACAACGATGACAGCCGCCGCGATCTGGATTGCAATCCAACGCAACCCATCGAAATAACACCCGACTGGGGCAGCGCTGCCAGCTTCCTCGAAGTGGCTCAGGAGCGCAACTATGACTTTGTTACGAAGGAACTGACACGTGAACCGGTGGACACGAATATCAACGAGTTCTTCGTCAAGCGTGACGAAGAAGACGACACCATGGTCAACGCACTCATGGACAAATTCTGCCACTATTACCGCAACCATATCAACAAGCATGTGCACTATTACCGCGACCGCTATGGCGACGCCCGCCGGGCGAATGCCAAGAAGTCGTACAATCAGCTGGCCATCGAACGACTGGAGAGTCACGGATGGACAGTGGAGCAACACACGCATGCAGGCATGGAGCCGCCGCAGCACGACAAGTTCCTGCTCTGGGCAAGCATACTGGCCGAGAAGGACGAACGATTCCCGAAGAAGCGTTTCAACGGGTCGAAGTGCAAGTACACACTTATCTCCATGAACAACACACGTGTCATTGAGAAGGATGGCCGATTCGAGAAGGACAAGCGCAGCGAGCGCAACCAATCCATACTGCCCGAAGAAGCCACACACTTTGGTGATGCCGTTGACAAACGTATCTGGACGAAATACGGTCACATCCTGAAACAGAGCGGGTTCTTTGTTGACGCTCGTATTTAATTCATCGCAACTATCATCGCAATACATGCAGGACAGCTTCGCGCAGGCAGGACTGGGTGGTGGGGGTGTGTAGTGTCATATTTCCTTACTTTTTGCGATATTTTTTGCCTTTTTGAATAGGGCGCGGTCGGCAGAAACTTCCGTTTCTGTTCCATTCGGATGGAAACAAAGGGGAAAAAAATGAGTATCAAAGAATTATTTTACTTATAACATTTGTTAATAATCGCGCGAAAAATCCGTGCGGCACGCTTCGCCTTCCAGCTGTATTGCATGCAGCGAAGGCAAAACTTAGCCGCACGGATTTTTCGCGTAAAAAGGAAGAAAGCATGCTTTCTGTTATTCTTGTAGCGCCCGGCGCAGGAGTTGCCGCATTCCCATGCCGCAACCAAATTAAACGTCCCGTTTGTGACATTGTGCAACGGAGCTTCGCGTATCCGTAATACAATGCACAAACCGGACAGAGAGGAATGTGCGTTTACGCTCACGCAGAGGTTGCCGCATAATGTTTGCCGCAACCGTTTTTTTCGCCACGTCTGATTCATTGTATAGCAGAACTTCGTATCCGTTATACAATGAAACAGACCTGGCAGAGCGGTATAGTTTTCAACTATCTATTTTTTTAGGCTGTTTCCTATTCCTGATTATCGCCATTCATTTCTGTCACCTATCACCACGCAGTTTCGCTTTTTTGTGCCACGAATCTAGGGCACCGGTCTGACAAGCAAGGACAGAACGAAGTCAGCCCGAAAAAATCTCCACCTTTCAGGTTGTATTCTAGCCTCCGGTTTTGGACTGGACCTTGCGGAATGTCATCCTCGGCACCGCAATTCTTGTGGCGTAAAAAAGGCGAAACATACCGCGTAGCGAAAGGCGACGCAGAAAAAAAGCTCTAATCAGGGAAACAGCCGAATAAAGGCTCACACCCACGAGCTCTTGGTTCAACATAAAAATTACGCACAATGAAAACATTTACACTTGCACAGGCTATCAGCGTTTTAGAGGAAAATTTTAAGGGATACAAAATCCTAAAGAAGTGGGATACTATCAGAGAACTATGTATTGTTTTTCTGGACGCGAACGGACGAAAGTGGGAACTGTTCAGCAACGGGGAAGACTACTTCCAACACGGTGAAGACTTCGTAATCTATCAAACAAAATAATAACAACCATCTAATTTTTAGCATTATGGAAAATTTAATCTTATCTGAAAACGTAGTTTTTGATTTCGAGAACAACGCAGTAGAAAGCATGAACTTGGCAACCCTAAAGCGCACACACGAAGAAAATGACGTGTGCGGAAACCCGATACGGGGCATTTATCACTATCAAGTGATAGACCGCATCACCGCGCTTTGCGAAAAATATAACTTGAATTATGAAGTGGAAGAAATTTTCGCGGCACAGAACCGCAACAAGAACCAGCCAGGCGTTGTCATTTCGCCGCAGTTGGAAGAAAAATTTGGAGAAAAGGCAGTGGAAGCGCATACACTAAGGCGCGTATTTACGACCGTACAAATTAAAAATTGGGAAACAGACGAACTTACCACAACGCTGGCTATCGCATATCACCAAGATGGTATACAGGTGGCAATCGGCCCATGTGTGAAAATATGCCACAATCAATGTGTATTAGGGGCACAGCGGAGCGCGGCCAATTACGGAGCGAACAAACTAGACACGGAATCCCTTTTCGGTCGGGTGGACGATTGGCTGAAAAATTTTGAAACCGAAATGAACGAAGACCGCGAGAAAATTAAGCGGCTCAAAGAAACGACTATTTCAGCCGAGCAGATATACATCATTATAGGTATGCTCACAGCTATGCGTGTAGCCCATGACAGCCGCGACAAGAGGCTGTCACAAAAGGTGGACACATACCCGCTCAATCAATCGCAGATAAGCGTATTTACAGAAGATTTGCTCAAAATTCACGAGGATAAAGCACAGATAACCGCGTGGGATGTGTACAACGTAGCAACCGAAATTTACAAACCACAAAAGTCTGATTTTCCCACATTGATACCGCAAAATGTGGCTTTTGCTGATATGATTACCAATTTTATTAAATAACACTAATTATCTAACTTTTAATTATTTACATTATGGAAAAGAAAACAAAACAGAACGAGAAAAATGCACTTGTAGTGGCTAACGAGGCCGAAAACATTAACAGAGAAGCACTTGCCCTTCAGAAGCAAATCGAACAGCACACCGCCGAACTTCAGAAATGTTTGGCTGAACTTGAAAAGAAGAAGAAACTTTCTGAAAATCGGGTGCAATTTATGGAAGTGATGGACAAGTTGGAGCATGCGCAGGATATTCTGTTACAAGAGGAGAGCTTCAACACAGAAGTATATAAATTGCGTTTCTGTGCCACCTCAAACTACCGAGAAGAAGACGTTTTCACCATTGGCAACCGTGAAATAATCATAGATTTTGTGCGTTATATACGCGAAAAAATCATTGCCAAAGTGCGAGAAATTGAATCCCAGTTAATTGCTTAACAGATGCCCCGTCAGCTTGCTGGCGGGGCTTTCTTGCGCCCGCCCATCGCGTTTTGCGAGCCAGTGAGCAAAACGCGATGGGGCCCGTATAGGTATTCTTTTCTTCCCGTTCCTTCAACCACGGAGGGGATTTCGTGTCCTATTCCCGCAAATGGTTATGGATTACTTTTGTCTAAAAAAACAAATGGTTAAATTAATTTCCAAATACCTGAGTACCTACGGATACGACAGTATCCCCGATTTCCTGCAATCGGTGGCTCCTTCTTTCAAATACGGATTGCAAGTACCGGCACTATCTTTCAGTGCCATGGCTGCTTTTATTACACAATGGTTAGGATTAAGCCCGTTCTTGGCTGTCGCTATGCTGGTGGCTATCGCCACGGAGATGCGCACAGGCATTCGAGCCAGCCGTCGGCAGGGCATTCCGTTTGAATCGTTCCGCTTCTCGCGATGCATTATCAAATTGAGTATTTGGCTTGCCATCATTTACATCGTTCATGCGTTCTACAAGGAGTGTCTGCTCCAGGATGAATTTCTGTACAACAAGATTGGCTCACTGTTTTTCAGCGTTGTAAAGTTCTTTGTAATGACCTGGTTCTGCGTTGAGCATCTGACCAGTATCTTGGAAAATCTGGCAGTACTTGATGGAAAACCGAAGGATGAACTTATATGCAAGGTCTCTGAACTATGGAGAGAGGTGGCTGCACAAGTAAAGAAAAAGAAAAAATGAAGAATATAGGAAATTACATAGCACTGGTTGGGGTGATGGTGCTGTCATTCGTTGTCGGTCGTTGTACGGCTGATAAGGATAGCTTTCCTGCTCCACCGGCATTGACGATGAATATTACCGATACATTGGTTAATATCATCAACGAACCTGTACTTGTTGTGCACGAAGTGCCGGATCAAGTAGATACTGCCGCCATTTTAGCCGATTATTTCAGTGAAAGACATTACATGGATACTATTATTCAGCGTCCTTACCTGCAGGTCGAACTATTCGATATTGTCGGACAGAATCGCCTGCTTGACAGGAAAGTGATAGTTAATTATCAGCAGCCAGTTGTATACAACAATAGTCTGACAATAGGTGCAGACTTTGGGAGGAACCTATGTACAGTTATGGCTGGTTATCGTCGTAAGTCGTGGGAATTCAGGGGTGGGTATGATTTCTATAACCGCACGCCGGTGATAGGTGTGTCTAAAACACTTTGGCAATGGTAACGAGTCTTGAAAATAATGCTTGGTTTTTTTCAACAGGTCTTGAAAAAATAACGGCAAGCAGTATTTCCGGCACTTTGAACTGTGCAATTACAATCGATGGCACAGAGGTGCTCCGAGAAACGTACTACCCGGATAATGCCGGGCAAGTTACCATATATGATATTGACGATGTTATAGCCAACAGTTTTCAATACCCGACTTTGAATGATGGGGCTGATTTTATTTCGGTCAATCCGATGTCTGTTAATATAACGCTGCAAGATAATGATGTTATGTTGTCATATGCACTTAATGTTCTGTATTCGAGGTTCCGAACTTCAATGACAGCTTATAATAACCCCGTTTTCCTATCTCGATACAAGTTGAAATATATATGCTACAATAGCATTGACTATATCTCTTTTTTCAAGTCAAATACCACTCAATTATACGTTGATGTCATATACCTGGATAATGGATTAAGTAAGAAGAAAACTGTTCCCGTCAGTTTCGATAATGATGATTTAATGGTTGCATACAACGTTCGATTGCCCAAAATTGCAGGATTGTGCAATGTGAGCTATGCTAATATTCTATCATTTGACTTGCGTATCACCAATGGTCAAGTCAATGATTTGGTAAGATACATCGTTGACCGGAAGAATCATCGGGAGATACACCAGTTCTTGTACTATAATCCATTCGGGCTTCCTGAATCTGTCTCATTTGTTGGGTTAGTGCAGCATGCTCCGGAACTTGAAGGTGATATAGCTGTGTTGCAGCAGAAAAAAAATGCGTACCTCTCCTTATTTTAACGAACTGCAAACATTAAATACAGGGTATTTGGATGCAGATAAGTACCAGGCAGTAATAGACATGTTGTATTCGCCGCAGCTGCGATGGTATGACACAAAATTGATGCCAATGGACGTCGTTGTGACAGATATTGATTTCACGCATACACTGATGAAGAATAGTCGGGTAAACGTGAATTTCACCTTCTGTCCTGCTGAAAGAAAATACAGGACCTTCGATAGACTGAAATTCAGTGGTGGTATCTTCGATTATACATTTGATAATACTTTTGAATAATGAGTACAATAAGAAGAAATCTGATGCTGTCAGATATGGATATTCGTATCGATGAGCGAGGCCGTCGGCGCATTTTCTCTATGAAATTCGTCAGCAAAGAAGGCAAACTCTACTTCATCCCACAGGCTTACGCCTGCGGAGCGGGCCGAATGAATATGAAAGAACATCAACTGCGAGGTGTGCAGCCTTGCGACTGCAAAGGCAATCCGGAAGGACATCCCTATCCGGTTGATATTGATCTGATACTGGAGTATAACAGAATGAAAGTAATACTTTGATTATGGATATTTTATATAATAAAGAGGGGTTTCCTCTATTGATGCAGAGCACGTATGTTTTTGGCGAAACATACGGCCTTCCCACCTTGAATAAGGCTGATGAACGTCTGAAAATACTGATGCCGTATGATATGAACGAGAACAGTTACATAGATATTGACGGCGTGAAGGTGCGTCCTTGGGGAAGTGGTAACGACTTCCCACAGATAGCGGAACGCGAAATAGCTGGTACCAGCGTGCTAAACACGGGGCTGAAGTTCCTTCGGAATCTGACGTTGGGGCAAGGTATCTACCCTTGTAAGGTGAAGGGGTTTGACGATAATGGCAACGAGGTACTGG
>Ga0192245_10790_pt1 | contig 11251 bp, 10 predicted proteins | sample Koala_Koa27_M3_FD_131238 | JGI IMG/M metagenome (GOLD analysis project Ga0192245, IMG submission 131238) | Enriched cells from koala feces incubated with labeled cellulose particles, San Francisco Zoo, California, United States - Koala_Koa2-7_M3 ...
ATCTCATCGTCGGAGTCAGTAATGATGCAGTCAACTTTCTGAATTCGGCGGTAGGCGCCAAGGCCGCTTCGTTCAAAACCATTCTTTTCATAGCCGGGATCGGTATTTTCATTGGCGCATCCCTGTCCAATGGCATGATGGATATAGCCCGTCACGGAATCTATCAGCCCGAGCATTTCTACTTTGCCGAAATCATGTGTATACTGCTCGCCGTCATGCTGACCGACGTAGTCCTTCTGGACGTCTTCAACTCTATGGGCATGCCCACCTCCACGACCGTCTCACTGGTCTTCGAGCTGCTCGGAGGAACTTTCGCCCTCTCCCTGATCAAAGTAAACAATGACGCCACCCTTGCGTTGGGCGATCTGATCAACACCGACAAAGCACTTTCCGTGATCATGGCCATTTTCGTGTCCGTAGCCATCGCCTTCTTCTTCGGTATGTTAGTACAGTGGCTCGCCCGCATCGTTTTCACGTTCAATTACACGAAAAACATCAAATACAGCATCGGCCTTTTCGGTGGGATCGCCGCCACCTCCATCATCTACTTCATGCTGATCAAAGGGCTGAAAGACAGCTCCTTCATGACCCCCGAAAACAAACAATGGATACAGGACAACACGCTGCTGCTCATCGCCAGCTTCTTCGTCTTCTTCACGGCACTGATGCAAGTGCTGCACTGGCTCAAAGTCAATGTTTTCAAAGTAGTGGTGCTGATGGGCACCTTTGCTCTCGCCCTCGCCTTCGCCGGCAACGACCTCGTCAACTTCATCGGAGTCCCCCTCGCAGGCTACTCCTCCTTCATAGACTACACCACCAACGGAGCCGGAGCAAGTCCGGACAGCTTCCTGATGACCTCGCTGCTAGGCCCCGCCAAGACACCGTGGTACTTCCTTATCGGTGCCGGCGCCATCATGGTCTACGCCCTCTGCACCTCCAAAAAGGCGCACGCCGTCATCAAGACCTCGGTAGACCTCTCCCGTCAGGATGAAGGAGAAGAGAACTTCGGAAGCACCCCGATGGCACGCACACTGGTACGTTTCAGCATGACACTTGCCAACGGCACCTCCCGCATCATGCCCGAAAGCACGAAGCAGTGGATCAACTCCCGTTTCCGCAAAAACGAAGCCATCATAGCCGACGGAGCCGCTTTCGACCTCGTCCGCGCCTCTGTCAACCTCGTCCTCGCCGGTCTGCTCATCGCCTTGGGAACGTCGCTGAAACTGCCGCTCTCTACCACCTACGTCACCTTCATGGTAGCAATGGGTACGTCGCTCGCCGACCGTGCATGGGGACGTGACTCCGCCGTCTACCGCATCACAGGCGTTCTGAGCGTCATCGGTGGCTGGTTCATCACTGCCGGAGCCGCCTTCACCATCTGCTTCTTCGTAGCCCTCGTGCTGCACTACGGCGGCAACATCTCCATCATCGCACTGATCGGAATAGCGATTTTCATCCTCATCCGCAGCCAGGTGATGTATAAGAAACGCAAGGCGAAAGAGAAAGGCAACGAAACGCTGAAACAACTCATGCAGACCGCCGACAGCGAAGAAGCGCTGCAACTGATGCGTAAACATACCCGCGAAGAACTCGCCAAAGTGCTGGAGTACGCCGAAACGAATTTCGAACTGACCATCACCTCCTTTATACACGAAAACCTCCGCGGACTACGTCGTGCCATGGGTTCCACGAAATTCGAAAAGCAGCTCATCAAGCAGATGAAACGCACCGGAACCGTTGCCATGTGCCGCCTCGACAACAACACCGTGCTCGAAAAAGGACTCTACTACTATCAAGGCAACGACTTCGCCAGCGAACTGGTGTACAGCATCTCGCGCCTCTGCGAACCGTGTCTTGAACACATCGACAATAACTTCAACCCGCTCGCCGCCAGGCAGAAAGGTGCATTCAGCGACGTGGCCGAGGACATCACTTATCTGATTCAGCAATGCCGCAAGAAGTTGGAAAACAACGATTATCAGAATATGGAAGAGGAAATCCGCCGTGCCAACGACCTCAACGGACAGCTATCGCAACTGAAACGCAAAGAGTTGCAGCGCATCCAAAGCCAGTCGGGCAGTATCCGGGTAAGTATGGTTTATCTGACCATGGTGCAGGAAGCTCAAAATGTAGTGACTTACATCATTAACCTGATGAAGGTAAGCCGGAAATTCCAAATGGAAACAGAAATGCCGTAAGGTGGCTCATCCCCCAAAAGCACACAACAAAAGGGTTTATCTTCAAAAAGTCTATCTGATTAAATAAAATGCATTAGAGATAAACCGGAAAAAGCAAGAAGGGCTGCTCCCAAGTAGAATTGGGGCAGCCCTTTTTATGGTTGGGCGGTTGACTGTTATCCAATCTGCCGGGATATTCTTTTATAGATGTCAAAATTCTCCAACTACCGCATTACCGGGCTCAAAAAACATAATGTAGCAAACAGGGGTATAGGTGACCCCATTTTTTGATAATACACTTTTCCATAAATCCTACATCTCAGAGCAGGTATGAATCATTTCGCACAAGAAATGAAATGAATTAAATTCCACTACCTATTACTATACAATTACCTATTACTTTCCCATACAAAAATCCCCTTTATTCAACCCCATATCATAGACAGATACGGTTTTAAATAAAAGGGGATTCTCTAGTTTTTAAGAGAGGAGGTCGGTTTATGAATCTCCCGTCTTTTTAGCTTTCCGACGACGGAAGCGCAAGAGTGCTTCCAAAATATCCAATAACTTTTCTAAAAATAATTTCATAGCTTCCTTCTTTAGAGTTAAAAAACAGAGTGAATGGAGCAATTTAATAAGGGAACCGATCATGCATTAGTGAGTCAGCGATTCAGCCTCATTAAACGGTTGGGTCCGGAGCCTCATCGTCGTCGCCTCCGGGAGTGCTTCCTCCGCCGGGGTTGTCTCCGCCTCCCGAATGATTTTTATCATCGTCGTCCACAAAGCCGCCCGCTACGTCCTTGACGTGGACAAATTCTACTCCGGAAGTCAGTGCACGGGTAGTGACGCCATCGGCAGAACGGGTATATTCGGGAGTAAACTGACAGCGCAGCGAAACGATCTGCGAACTGCTGACTTTACTTTCCAACACGACTCCCTTTCCTCCGGCTTTGGCGATCATCGTAAATGTGCCCAAGCCTTCGAGACGTACTGTGCGGCTGTTGAGCAACTGTTCACGCATCACGGACATCAAGTTTCGAATCACGTTGTGGACATCACCCGGTGTCAGAGAAGCCTTCTCGGCGATCAGCTCCGCCATCTTCTGCGTGTTGACCATTTTCGAGAATTTCACGAGGCGGGGGTAATACAGTTTCTGTCCCGCTTTGTTGGCGATATTCGCCTGGTAAGGTTTGTAAATTAATGGCATAAGGTTGTTTTCCTTTCTTTTTTTAATGGTTGATGTAAGTTTTCTATGTGCAATCGATTACGGTGACAAAAGTAGGCGATGGCAAAAAAGTCCGGATACACGATGTAACGACTTGTAACTGAAGAGCACCAGTCGGCACGGCTTCGCACAAATACTGCCTCCAAGGACTTCTGTACAAAGCAACACCAAACGACTAAAAAAGGCGTACCTTTACATTGGCAACGAAAACGAAAAAAAGAAATATAGAAAAGATAGTAAAAGCAGTATCAAAAGACAATGAAAGCAAAAATCATGAAACCAACTTCCGAAGAAAATGCAACCCTGCCCCGCATACAGGCATACAGCAAAAGCCAACTGGCCACTCTCTACCTGCCCCACATACAGCCCGCCTCCGCACGCCGCACTCTCCGCAGCTGGATCGCCAAGAACACGGCACTACAAAACGAACTCACCCGCACGGGATATTCCGACAAAGCCATCCTGCTCACTCCGGCACAAGTAGGGCTCATCTTCCGTTTCTTGGGGGAGCCTTGATTCGAGCTGACTATCCGCATGGCTTCCCCTCCCTTCGGGAAGGGGCTGACTAAAAAGTCCCATTCTTCGGGAAGCAAGTATATTTCCGTCACGCCACGTCCCTTTCAAACCTTCTCTTTGTTGGCCGTATAAGGCAGCGTGAACCAAAAAGTACTCCCATGCCCCAGCCGTGAGACAGCACCGATCTTTCCTCCCATCCTTTCGACGATTGCCCGGCAAATGGTGAGTCCGAGTCCCGTGCCCTGCACAAAGCTGTTGAGTTTGACAAAATTCCCGAAGATTTCTTCCAACCGTTCCTCCGGTATCCCGCAACCGGTGTCGGTGACATAGAAATGCAGGAAACCGTCTTCGCGCACATCAAACCCGAACTCAATGCTGCCTTCCCCGGTAAACTTCACGGCATTATTCATCAGATTCATCATCACCTGTACCAGACGGTTACGGTCCGCCTTTACGACACATTCGGTCGTCCGGCGGTGATAGCAGATACAGATGCCGGACTTTTTATTCCTCAACCGGAACGTATCTTCGAGTTCGATAAACAGGCCGTGCACATCTACCGGGGCGTAGTCGAACTCCATCGTTCCGGCTTCGATCTTCGAAAGGTCGAGCACATCGCTGATAAGCTGCAACAGGAGTGTGTTGTTGTTTTCAATGATGTTGATATATTCCTGTTTCTCTTCCGAAATCCCCCTTTCCGCCGACACCAGCAGCGAGGAAAAGCCGACAATGGCGTTGAGGGGAGTGCGTATTTCGTGGCTGATGTTGGCGAGGAAAGAAGATTTGAGCGTGTTCGCCTCCTCGGCTTTCACCTTTGCCTGTACGAGCGCTTCCTCCATTTCCTTTCGTTGGGTGACAGTCATCGAAGTGCCGATAAGGCTCAGCGGTTTTCCGTTCGCGTCGCGCTCGTCCACGGCTGCGCGCACTTCTACCCATTCATTCTGTTGCGGGGAGGGAAGCCACTGTCTGCCTACCCGATATTCCTCGCGCATTTTCTGCGTTTCGCCATTGGCGAGGCGCTCGAAGGCGTCCCGCACGCGTTCGCGGTCTTCATCGCAGATTTTCGCGAAACAGGCGGAGGTGGGCACGATAATCAGGTTGCCGTCATGCGTCACCTCCTCTTCGGTGACGTACAAGTCGTGGCTGACGTTGCACGAGAGGAGGCCGGTCTGCAAATCCCATTTCCAAGGGGTCATGTCGGCAGCGTCGAGGGCGGCGGACAACTTATGGTTGGTGGATTTCAGCATTTGCTGCGTCAGCACCAGTTCGGTATTGTCCACACCAAAGACATCGACGCAGCCTTTCGTTTTGGAATGTATGGAGATGACGGTCAGATGAGTTTTCGTCTTCTCCAGATAATACTGAAAGGTTATTTGCCTGTTGTCATTCAGTTCGCTGTACCTGTCGGGCAGTTCCGGCGAATAATCCGGATTGAGTTCGCTGTATTTCTTTCCCAGTATTTTTTCTTTGGGCAGGATGTATTTCTCGAAAGTGGGATTCACTTCCCGGTAGACATAGTCGATAATCCGGGCACCGGGGTCGAATATGAGCTCGACACGGGCATAGAGAACGGGCATGTTTTCGACCAGACTGCTATAGCTCCTCATGATCTCCAGCCGCCTGCTCCTCTCATGCAGCGCCCTCCGGAGCCATATCACATAGATGACGGCCAGTGCCATCAAAGAGAAAAACAGGGCCAGATAATATTTGTTCCGCTCGAAAAAAGTGGGGGGCTTCATACCAAAAACAGTGTCGTCGGGACACAGGCCGAGCAACAGTCCGCTCTCTACGTAGTCGGCATAATTGATGACGGATGGGGGCGTCCCCATCGCTGTCGTTTCCACTCTGTGCGGATGCGACGCTCCGTCCAGGCGGCTTTTGATCACCGGGAGCAGATGTTTCTTTATTTCACTGTCTGTCCAGAAATAGCCGCCGATCAACAGGAAAGGCATCACTTCCTCCGCTTCTTTCCTGCATTGCGCACTGATCCAGCGCCTGTCGGACATGAAGACCTGTTTGCGCATATCCGGGACAACGGTCGCCATCAGTTCCATGTGCTCGGCACATATGTCAACCGGGCTGTTCTGGACGCGAAACTCTTTATAGACAGGGGCCATAAAGTCATCGCTCCACAGACAGTTTTCGGTATAAGAATTGATGATTAATAGTTGACAAGAAGAGGGGCGGCCGGCATAAATGTAAGTCTGAAATGCACTGATCAGAAAGATTGCAAGTGCCGCTGTTTTTCGAGTTATCCGCGCTTCCATAAATAGTGATTGTTTTGATTGTTTGCGGAACCGATCACTGAATATCTTAAAATATTGCTATTAAATCTTTAAATATTACTATACAAAAAGGTAAGTTCTGTAAGAACTTGGTAGAGCGACTTATCTGCCAGTTTATAATATATTACTAAAGAAATAAAAACAAACAGACTTATTAAAAGCCGTCATCTGCATTCTCAGCTCGGAAAACGGATTCGTTTTACCCGAACTGAGAATGCAATAATTAGAATTTGTAAATAATGACGAACGTGCAATACGGTAGAAACCGACAAAGGAAAACAAATAAATATCTAAAAGAGAAAACGTAGGATGTCAACATCGAATATGAAATCTGAGTGAACAATAAAACTTATTTTTCAGAATAAAAGCGTTTCTGCATGGTTTTCTCAATAATATGATTACATTTGTGGTGACATTATAACAAGGGAATAAAATGGAAATCCATCGCTGATATCGAATCGTTTTTTTTACGAATACAGACTACCAAGTTCTTACAGGACTTACCTCATTCCGTCAGTTGTTCTTTCCTTTGTCCCGATCATTGTCGTCGCTCAAAGGTGTTCGTCGTCTTTACCTTCTTTTCCTTTTTCGTTCTTTTCCTCGTCTTTCATGCGCAATAATTTATCTTTACCGAAATTTATTTCTATCACCACTTTCTTGGGCGAGTCGATATGGTAACTCACAATTCCGGCATCTCTAATCAAGAACATAATAATGACAACCAGCATCCCGACCAGATTTTCGGCAAAGACACAATTGACGGACACGCAGTGCGCTAAATTAAAAATCGTCGTCCAATTGGACATTCTCTTTCCCATCCAGGCCGAGTGGAAGCGCTTGATCGACGATGCCGAACAGTCCGAATGCTGCTGAAGATAAGCGTCGTCAAAGCCGTTATCCCGGCTGACTTTCATAATCGAATCGATGACTTTCTGTTTTTCTTCGTCATCACTGTGCTGCAAGCCATTACATTGCTTTTTCTTCCATTGCTTCTCTTCGACTCTTTCCTGAAGGGCATCCCTGTTCTCGTCATACACGGACTTTTCGCCACTCTGATTTGCTTTTTTCTGACTCATGCTTTTCTGATTTGCTTTTTCCTGACTCATGCTTTTCTGATTTACTTTTTTCTGACTTGTACTTTTCTGATTTACAGTCCTTTTTACTTCAATGTGTTGTTCTCTTTCACTACTGTTCTGGCAGTTTTCTTTTTTGTTCATTACTAATTATATTTAAATTAATCCGACAAAATTCGGGATTTACCTTTAACATTTTGGGTCACGCGTGACTCTTTCTACATATTTTTTCATTTTAGTCAAGCGTGAACGGTTTTTATTCTACCCATAATCTACTTTTGCCCCGAAATCAATAAAAAACAATTGAATCATATGACTGAAATGAAAAAACAACATTCCCTCCCACGGGTACGGCTCATGAGGCGGGCCGCCGTCATCCGTCGCAACAATGACATGAACCGGCGTGATGCGCTCATCATCGCCCACCGAATCGGTGGACTGATACGGAAAATGCACAGGGAGAACGTGAAATTCTGCTACACCAAGCAGGACGGAACCGTGCGCCACGCTGTCGGCACGCTCACCGGATATCAACACAGTTTTCACCGCCCCTATATGCCACGACCGGAAAATACGTTTGTAGTCTACTACGATCTCGAAGCCAAAGGGTGGCGCACGTTTCATGCCGAAAATTTCCTTTGCGTCGAATGAGTTTCGAAGAGCAGATGAGATTCGGAGAGCAAATGAGTTTCGGGCAGCAGATAAGTTTTGAAATGAGTTTCGGGCAGCAGATAAGTTTTGGACAGCAAATGAATTTCGGAGAACAAATGACTTCAGAAGAACGAAAAGAATGGGAAACGCTTTGCAGAATGTATCATGTGGACTCTTTGTACGAAGCCATTCAAGGGTGTCGGGAGGAACTGGAGTTTCTCGTTCGCTGTACCGAACGGCTCGAACCCCGTGCAGAGGAGGAATGAGAAAGGTCAAAGACCGGAGTAAGCGGGCGGAACCGCCTCATGTCAGCGAGGAGGCTACGCCGTTTAACAGTCCTTGTTTATGCCGTTTTTACCTTGCAGGCTACGCCGTTTCTACCATGCAGGCTGCGCCGTTTATCCCCGGTGGTTTCGGAAAAGGGATTTCTTTTTAACGAAGTATAATTTTATTAACAATATAAAGAATAAAGTATGGAAAATTGGAGATTTATCGAAGCAAATTCCGATTATATGGTTTCAGACCACGGGCGGATATTGAGTTTCAAAGGCAAATCGAAGTTGATAATCAGCAGCAGCATTACCGCAAAAGGTTATGAGTACGTGGCCATCCGCCAAAAGGGGATATACGTCGGCTACTCTGTACACCGCTTAGTGGCAACAGCTTTTATCCCCAACCCGAAGCGTCTCCCCCAAGTGAACCACCTCGACGGAAACAAGCTCAACAACCACGTCGCCAACCTCGAATGGTGCGATGCCTACGACAATGTCATGCACGCCATCCGGACCGGTCTGCGTCCGTCGTCACCCGCCCTCTCCCCCGTCCCCTGTGCCACAACGGACGAGGCAGGAAATATTCTGCAAGCCTATCCATCCATGAACGCACTGGTAAAAGGGGAACAAATGAACCCTAAACAACGTAATTGGCTGGTGCTGCATTTATTACACCCCGAAAGGCTGAAGCAATCGGCCATGAAGAAAAAGCCAAGAGCCGAAAGAAGCGGTTCGGAAGAATGCTTTCTGATAGCACCCGAAATACCTGTGCTGACCGTCAAAGCTGATTCAATCGGGGAGTTCGAAGCAGGCAATCTGCTCGGAACAGGCAAATCAAGCAATTCAATCGGGAAGTCCGAAGCAGGCAATCTGCTCGGAACAGGCAGATCGAGCAATTCAGTCGGAGAGTCCGAAGCAGGCAATCTGCTCGGAACAGGCAGATCGAGTAATTCAATCGGGAAGTCCGAAGCAGGCAATGTATGTGTGCAGTCAGTTTCTTCTCCCCTTGTTTCATCGCCTCTTCCTCTTATTTCTCTCTTTGTTCCCGTACACCATTCAGTGACGCAACACTATTACCGCCGCCTGTCTCCCGAAGAATCCGCCATTTTTGGTTTCAACACTTATATATTGCCCAGAGAAAGAGGACAAAGAAAGGAGTTTCTGCAATGAAAGACACCATCATCATCCACTGTTCCGCCACCCGTGCGGGACAGGACATCACCGCTGCCGATATCGACTGCTGGCACCGTGCCCGTGGCTTCTGGTCTATCGGCTATCATTACGTCATCCGCCTCGACGGCACCATCGAACCGGGACGAGACGTCACCCTCGACGGGGCGCATTGTATGGGCTGGAACCAGCGTTCCATCGGCATCTGCTACGTCGGCGGACTGGACAAGGAAGGCCGCCCGCCGACACACGGACAGATGCACAACGCACTGCCCTCATCCGACTGGTGAAATCTCTGCAACTGGCCTTCCCCAACGTGAAACAGGTCATCGGACACCGGGACACAAGCCCCGACCTCAACGGAGACGGCATCATCTCACCCAATGAATACATGAAAGCCTGTCCCTGCTTCGATGTGAAAAAGGAGTTCTAGGGAGTAGTTGTACGCAATAGTAACTCGAATAGTTGTACGCAATAGTAACTCTATTCTCCTCCTTCGGGAAGGAGGAGTACCCGTAGGGGGAGGTGGTAGGTGAATGCATAATCCTATCATTTACAAAGAAATAGGTATAAACATTATTTCTCCTACCACCTCGGTCTGCGACCACTCCTCCTTCCCGAAGGAGGAGAATAGAGATAGAATCGACTTTCTAGTCACCCCCAATTGAGATAGAATCGACTTTTTAGTTACCCTCAGTTGAGAGACAGAACTGACTATCAAGTAGCTTATCACCATACTGAAATGAGCTAAATTAAAATTACCGATTCGCCTTATTCATTATTTATCATTCAATATCACTCTAAATATTCAAAAAGATGGCCCGTATTTCCAAACCCGGATTAGATTATTTCCCGCTCGATGTCAACTTCTTCCAAGACAGGAAGGTACGCCGCATTTCCAACCGTCATCATGCAGCAGGAATTGCCGCACTCACTTCCCTGCTCTGCCTCATCTACAAAGAAAAGGGATTTTACATCGCATGGAATCAAGATACCTTGTTCGACATTTCGCAGGAAGTGTGTTGCGAGGAGGAGGAGATGCAGGCCATCATCGACGACTGCCTGTCCGTCGGACTGTTCGACACCTATATATATAAGGAGTACGGGATTCTGACTTCGCAAGCCATCCAAGAGCAATACCACAAAATCATTACCGACAGCCGAAGGAAATACAAACTTCCGCTGGAACAGTTTTGGCTCATCAAGGAAGGAGAGGATGGAACGGAAAATAATTCCGCAGAAATAAGAAATAATATAAATTCAAAAGGTACAGAAGTGTATGAAGCGGAAAGCCATATAGTAGGCGCAGAAGTCAACGCAATAAAAACAGGAATCAATATCACAGCTACAGAAGTTACTAAAACAAAGACAGGAATCGACACGACAGGCACAAATATCCATGCAGCAGGCACAGGAATCAATGCTACAAAAACAGTGACCGACGAAGCAGCTATGAAAATTAATGCTGCAAAAAAACGAGAAATTGCAGCAACAATCCCACAAACAAAACAGGAAACGGATACAGAAATCGAAAGTAAATCGGAAACAGATACTGAGATTAAAAGCAAACCGGAAAGAGAAAGAGAAAGAGAAAGAGACAAAGAAAGGGAAAGACAAAGCAAAACCGAAAATGAATGGGAGAAGGATAGAGAGCAGCCGCCCGTTCCGTCAAACGGCGTTTTTCAGGCTGCGCCTGTTGCTGTCAAAGGTTTGTCTTTAGAAATCTCGTCCGGAAAAAGAGGGGAGGAAAATAAGGAAGAAAGAAGAAATGAAGGAATAGATCAGAAGGGAGAAACTAGATATAACGGAATTCAATACGAAAGAAACCAGCTAGAAGAAGCCAAGCACAACGGAACCCAATACGAAAGAAACCAGCAGGAAG
>Ga0192245_10794_pt1 | contig 11203 bp, 10 predicted proteins | sample Koala_Koa27_M3_FD_131238 | JGI IMG/M metagenome (GOLD analysis project Ga0192245, IMG submission 131238) | Enriched cells from koala feces incubated with labeled cellulose particles, San Francisco Zoo, California, United States - Koala_Koa2-7_M3 ...
CCACATACTGGATAATATCAAGTCAGTTAAACGTTTAAGAGGATGTATTTCCAGATACTCTATTTTACCGATTGCTTTTCCTAACTCCAGGTTATCCAATTGATTGGTAGAAATTCTCTCTATCCATAACTGAGCAGCATAATCCCGTATTGTTTTATCCATACATACCATAGAACCGGCAAGGAATAGAAGATCCATTTTACGGAGAGGAATTTCCAATTGCCTCAAATAGGTGATTGTTGCCAGGTTTGTTTCTTTTTCCGAAACTTCATAGAAGTCATTGATTAGAAATTCACTAATATATCCTGTTATTATATCCGGACGGTTGGGTATAGAGAATAAAAGAAAAGAGACATTTTCTTTATCTATATTAAATAGATATGGATTTAAATTAGTAGTAGAGGTAAACAAATATTCTATAAATAATGGATTACCACTTCTTAATTTAAAAGCAGGGGTAGTCAACCTTATACGATTTTAACACCATATTTATTTTTCTCTATGTAAGGTTCAATCGTATGGTTACCAGTTAAATAGATGGATGGAATTGCTTTGTACTCAAATGAGTCAAAAGCCTTGAATTCTGTATCTGGTGAACAGGTAATAGCAGCAGTCATCCACCAGGCGGGATGGGTAAACTCTCCTTTGGGTTGGGTCTGTTTTTCCAATAGAAAGCACATCAACTCTTTAAATTCTCCTTTTAGCTCTTTTTTAGCAAGTATCAACGCTTCAGTTGTATTATTTAATGCACAACGTTGTATAGCCAGTTGCATATCCATCGTATCCGGTTCTTTTCCGGCTTTTTGGTAAAGTACAATTCTTTTTACCAATTTAACCGGATCAATCCAAATAGGTTTGTGGGTAGGAGTAGAGAGTAAAGGTAGAGTTTCTCCTGATTGTATTTTTTGTTGGGTTACTATGGCTATTTGATGGAACCCTTTATATCTTTTGGAGTTAGATAAATTCATCTCTTTTACATTTCCTATTGCAAGGGAAGGTTCGGAAGAGTTTCTTCTTTTTGTATGTTCAGACTCTAATAATTTAGTCCAGAAGCCCATGATCTTTTTAAATTTGGAAGGATATTTCTTATCCAGAAGCAAACAATACTCGTACAATAAATTACCCATCAGGGTGAGAAAGAATCTGTATCCTCCCCAACCATCCAGACTTTTACAGAGTTTTTTAATAGCCGGTTCCAGCAATACACACTCTTTTGCTTCCGTTTGTTTCGCCCATGTTATTAAAGTTTGCATAACCATATCCAAGTAGTGAGGCTGTTCCAGCGTAATTGCCTGATTCAGGAAAAAAGCAAACTCTTCAAATGTTTGTGGATATTCTATTTGAGTTTCTTTCCTGATTAGAGGTAGAGGAGAGGTAGAGCTTATCGTTTGAGAAGAAAATGCTGTTTCTGGTAACCAGTTTTGCAAACTACTTTTTACATTAGAGAAAAGGTTTTCTTCCAATTCCTGTAATGTAATCAGTAACTTTTCATCCGGTTCTGCATATTTTAATAGGAGGGTAGCACCCTTTTTCTGAATACTTTCATCTTTACTAATAAAAACGGAAACCAATTGGTGACAAATCTCCTGTTGATAAGGAGAGTTTGTTTTTAATAATGTCTGCAGAACTCCTAATGTAGCAGTAACAATAGCTTTCGTTTCCGAACTTACCAATAAAGAGATAAGTGGAATGAAGCCTGCCATATGAAAACTTTTATCAGTAATAATCTTTTTGATAGCATCTAGGGCACGACTTACCGGTTTTGTGTGTACACAGGTGAGGGCAGCTAATAATTCTTCTTGTACAATTAATAATTCTTCATGGGTAGGAGCAAGCGTAACAAACAAATCGACAAACCAACCCGTTTGTGTTTTATTGAAATTTCGGTTTACAGCCAGCAAACTCTCTTTTATCAGTTGCATCCGGTCTAACTTTTTTTCATCGCCTAACTCTTTCAGTGTATTACACCAAACCTCTGTATTTTTCCAGTTAATATTGGTTGGATACTCAAAAATATACCAGATATAGGTTTCCAATGTAACCGGATTAGCCAGTAGTAACTTTTTTAGAGGAATACCTTGTTTCCAATTTTCGACAGATAGTCCTTCTACAAGACTATTTACAATAAACTCTTTTGTAAAAGAAACATATCCTTTATCCATCCAATCCAACATCATGGAATATGGAAGAGTAAAAAACTCCAGTTGATTAATATAATCCGCAAACCATTCAGGAGTATAAAGAGATAATAAATCATTCAATTCTTCTGCATTAGGGAAACTCCATTTACTGATTTTCATAATTGCCTTCCGGTCCAGGCAAAAGAAATAGCTAACTTTCAAGACTTTTCGTTGATCTGGTGTACCTAAAGGTCCCCGTATGTTAGGAGCATAGGCAATAATCTTACTTAATCGTTCGGTTTCACTAATGATAACAGGCATAAGTGTTTTTCTTTCCTTTTCCGTTAGTTGTAGCATAAATGGAGTAATTTTCTCTTTATCTCCATTACCAAGAATCTCCAAAAATTGTTCTTTCATTTTGTTTATGGTAATTGCGGTTTATATCATTAAGCCAGAGAAATCAAAGATAAAAATAAAAATACAGCAAAAAACATCTCTCTAAAATAAAAATGTAACCCAATAACAACCAAACCATTCCACTTGCACCTACAAAAAGAAACCGGAAACCCTTCACGAAAAAACAACTAAAGTATTGTATATATCAAAAAGAATCTTTTACTTTGCACTCGCAAACAAGGAGAGAGTGTTCTCCAAAGGGTTCCTTGGCCGAGTGGCTAGGCACCGGTCTGCAAAACCGTCTACGGCGGTTCGAATCCGCCAGGAACCTCATAATGTATCTAAAGTCCTTGTAAGTTTATCTTGCAGGGACTTATTTTTTGTAATATGGTAGAAGAAGAAAGCTATTATCCACTGCACAACCCACTAAAACAATCCATTTTTTTAATTGTTCTTTTGATAAACACTCATTTGAACAAAGAATATGAAAAAGCTATGTGTTATAGTCTTTATTCTGTCTGTTATATTCAATATATCAGCACGCGACAGTAATATTTACCAAAATAATCAACATATGGAAAAAAGAGTTTTATTTGTTGTGACAAGTCATGATAAAATGGGAGATACAGGAAAGCCAACAGGCTATACATTGGCAGAAGTGACACATCCGTGGAAAGTACTTAGGGATGCAGGTTATGAGATAGATATAGTAAGTCCTAAAGGAGGTAAAGCACCTGTAGATGGTTTTGATATGAATGATCCTGTAAATAAAGAGGTCTGGGAATCAGAGGAGTATCAGGATAAAATCAATAGTACATTAAAACCTGAGGAAGTAAATCCTTCTCAATATCCGGCTATCTTTTATGCAGGAGGACATGGCACTATGTGGGATTTTCCGGATAATGCGGATATTCAGCGAATCGGACGTGCAATCTATGAAGCCGGAGGTATTATTTCTGCTGTATGTCATGGACCGGCTGGACTTATCAATTTAAAACTTAGCGATGGAAACTATCTGATAGATGGGAGGAAAATAAATAGTTTTACGAATGAAGAAGAAAAGGAAGTCAAAGCAGATGAAATTGTGCCGTTCCTGTTAGAAAATAAACTAAAAGAACGGGGTGCTGATTATGAAAAATCGGGTAACTGGCAGGTACATGTGGCTGTAGATGGAAGAATAATTACCGGACAAAATCCACAATCGGCAAAAGCAGTGGGAGAGGCTATTCTTCAGCAAATAGGAAAATAACTATTAAAACAAAACTATCCGAAAGAATTTATCTCCATTTCTTTCGGATAGCTCTGATAATAAAGTATTATCTCCCTCTTCTGGGTTTTGGAGGTTGCTGTTTGGGTTGCGCCTTTTTCTTCGATGCCCTGGTTTTACCTATTCGTGGACCAGTGGCTTCTTTTTTCTTTACAGGTTTCTCTTTGGATGCCTCTGCAAAGGTTTTAGGAGCAGCCGGCTTTTTATCTGATTTATCCGGTTTGGATGTTTTAGTCTGTTTTGCAACGCTACTGGCTTTACGATAATTGGTTTTTATATCGTATGCTTCTAACGCTTTATTCATCGCTTTATTACTGTTGGCAGGTTTTTTAGCTTTTGTATCGGTTTCTGATTTATCCAACAGGTCAAATAATCCTTCCAGTTCATCCGGAGTTAGATTTCTCCAGTTGCCTTGTCCTAAATTACCCAATTTTATATTCATGATCTGGATGCGTTCTAATTTGATTACCTCATAATCAAAGTATTCACACATGCGACGAATCTGACGATTAAGCCCCTGAATTAAGGAGATTTGAAAGGTGTAAGGATTGATTTCTTTAATCTCACAACGACGGGTAACACGGTCGAGTATAGGAACTCCTTGCGACATTCTGGTCAGAAACTCTTTGGTAATAGGTTTATTTACTTTTACCAGATATTCCTTTTTATGGTTATTACCTACGCGAAGTATCTTATTGACAATGTCACCATCATTTGTCAGAAGAATCAACCCCTGGGAATCTTTATCCAAACGACCAATCGGAAAGATACGTTGCTCATGACTGATATACTCAACAATATTATCTTTGTCCTGAGTATCGGTTGTACTAACAACACCAACCGGTTTATTGAAGGCAATATAGATTGGCTCAATCTCATGTTTAATCAGTTCGCCCCGTACTTTTACTTTTTGTCCGGGTAGTACACGCATACCAATTGTGGCACGTTTACCATTAATTGTTACCTGTCCCTCTTCGATCAGTTGATCTGCTTTTCTTCTTGAACAATATCCTGAACCGCTGATATATTTATTAAGTCTATATTCCATCTATTAATTTACTATGAATGTATAATCGTAGTCAAAGATAGAGCATTCTCTTCACTAAACAATACAAGCAAATGTATGAAAAGTTAAAATATGAAACCGAATCTTTCCCGTTCCGGTTATGAAGTTATTTACGGTAACGGATTACGCAAACGCCATCACCTCCTTTACCGCCAACACCACGGTTTGCGCCGCTCTGGTAGGAGCCACCTCCACCGCTGCCTCTTGGTCCTATAACCGTTTCGCCGTTATAGGTTCCGGAAAGAGATTGACCACTCCCTTCGGTAAAGTCTGTCAGGTTGATGTAATCAGCACCTAAATGACCTCCTGCAGCATGTACTCTGTCACAAGTTTCCATTTTTGTTACTACGTCTAATTTACGGAATTGAACTTTATTCTTCAGATCATTTAAGATCGTTCTGGATGTGAAGACAATTCTTCCATTTCTGTTATTATCCCAATTAAACTGCAATTGCGAAGCAAGAGCTGATAAAAAAACTATTATCCGGCTTGCGTGAATCAGGCTCTATTGAACAAGATGCTGATATGGGTCTCTTTATCTATCGTCCTGCCTATTACAATATCGTAGTTCATGATCCGTATACAGGCAACTCATTGATAGATTACGGTGAATTACTTATAGCTAAGAACAGAGAAGGACAAACAAATTTTTATTGCATTGTTTCGTCCTGTAAGGACTCCAATTATGGGAATATCATTTACCCCGTACTGCGTACGGGGCTATATGGTTATGTGCCGTTGGCACTTCCTCTTTTTATCTCTTTGTTGTATACGTTTCCCACCATGCTCCGGTTTGGGTTTCACCCGGGATTACTTTTTCTCCCATCAGGGGGGTAAGGATTTCTATTTGGTTTTGTCGGGCGAGGGAATATACTTGTCGGATAGATTCGTCCCAGGGATGGAGTGCCATGTCGAATACAGCCCAGTGGGTGGGTAGTAATATTCCGGCTTTTACGTCTTGGCATACTTGTATAACCTCTTTGGGGAATAGATGGGTGTTGGGCCAGCCATTGTTCCATGCGTCGATTTCTACACAAGCGAGGTCGAAGGGACCATATTTTTCACCTATCTCTTTGAAATGTGTGCCATAGCCGGAGTCGCCACTCCAGAAGATATTTTTATCTTTTCCTTTGAGAGCATAGCCTGCCCAAAGGGTTTTATTTTTGTCTGTTTGGCTACGTCCGGAATAATGTATGCCAGGGGTAGCGGTTATTTGCAGGGTAGAGAGGGTGAAAGTTTCATCCCATGCTATTTCAGTTATTTTGTCACTGTGGATTCCCCAGCCTTTTAAACGGGCACCCACTCCGAGGGGAGCGATAAAGTGTGTCTCTTTATCTTTTAGATATTTCATGGTGCGGGCTTCGAGATGGTCGTAATGATCATGGGTGAGTAGTACGATATCTATTGGAGGTAGTTCCTGCCGTTGAATGGGAGAGGGTGAGAACCGTGGGTTGACGCCGGGAAAAGGGGCTGCATTGTCTAATACGGGGTCTATGAGAATACGGATTTTATCTATTTCCAGCATGGCGGAAGAGTGTCCGAGCCAGTAGATGGCATAGGGGGAAGGTTCGGATAGGTAGTCGCTCTTTTGTAGGGTGATGATGGGTAACTGTTTCTGGGGAGCATTGGGCGATTTGGTAAAGAAGCGTTTCATGCCTGCATTGCCACCTGTTACCCGTTCGGGGAAGAATACTAAGGTTTCGGGACTCAGAAATTGGTTTTCTGTAGTGCTGTAATAAGGGTAATGACCGTATTTAACGGTGTTTTCTTTATCTGTATAGAGCGCACCCATTTCGTTAAACACATGTTTTCCGATTATGAGCAGTATAAGAATCAATGTTGCCCCTATTAATCCGATTATCTTTTTGGTTGTACTCATCTCTGTTTTATTTATTATTCTTTTTCTGATTTTACAGATTTGCTAGTAGGAGTGTAAAGTTGGGATAATTTTGGATAAATGGGTTTGGTTTTTGATTTAAATGGGCATTTTGGGGGATAAAAGCGAATACCGTATCTTTTAAGTATGTTTTTGTCCGGTCGTTAAAAAGTACTTTTCCGGTACTATTCCTGTTACCTTTTCAAATAACCGGCTGAAATACTCCACTGAAGGATATCTTAATGTATTGGCAACCTGAGAGACAGACCTGTTTGTTTCGGATAACCATTTCTTAGCTATCTCTATACGTTTTGCCTCTACATATTCATTAACTGTTTGTCCGGTTTCATGTTTTAACAGATATGTAAAGTAAACCGCAGATAAATTTAGTGAATTTGCGAAGTGACAGCTGTCAGGTAGTCCTTTTATTTGTATCGTGGGAGAAGTAAAAAAGTTATTTATCAGTTGTTCGGTTTTCTTTATTAAATGTTTATTCTCTTCATTGCGTAGAATAAATTGCCTTTCATAAAAGCGGGTGCAATATCCCAATAGTAACTCAATAGACTTTACTATCAATGTTTGGCTATGCTTGTCAATAGAACGGTGCAATTCCTCATTAATAGGTTTAAGGCATTGCCTGAATATCTTTTTCTCCCGTTCAGAAATGTGCAATGCCTCCTCTTTATTATAAGAGAAAAATGAGTAATTATGGATATGTAATCCCAAAGAAGTATTCCGTATAAGTTCCGGATGAAATGCCAGCATCATGCCTTCATTACAAATATGCTCATTGTTATACTCAGTATCCAGACAATTACCTGGAGCAAGGAAAATTACTGTTCCATCCGAATAGTCACATTTTTTACGGCCATACGGATAATATTCGTGCCCGTACTCTTTGAGTAATATGGAATAGAAACCTATTTTCAGATCGTTGCGCAACTTTTCTTCGCTTTTTGAAAGGTCCATTACACTTACAAGAGAATGCAATGCTTCTCCGCTCAACATCTGGTTACACTGATATACTGTATTTATATCCAACACTTTCTTCATGACAATCTCTGGTATAGTTCTATTTGTTTCTTCTTAAGTTGACAAACTACGCCGAATGATTAAATCGATAAAAATAACTTAACCTGATGGCATGAGACGTTACGAGGTTATTAGTCCTCCGGTCTGTCTTAACCTCTTCAGAACCTGCTTATTTTGCTAAACCTGTTCTCAATCAATGGGTTTCATTGGTTTATTTTCACGTTTGTAATTTCCGGTACTCATTGGGAGTATATCCTACGTTTTTCTTAAACAAGCGGTTGAAATGTTGCGAATATTGAAAGCCCAGTTCAAAAGCAATCTGGCTCACTGTCTTTTCAGTACCCAGTATCCATTCCTTAGCTACTTCAATCAGTTTATTTTGTATATATTCCTGTGCTGTTTTACCTGTCTCCTTTTTAATCAGATCGCCAAAATAATTAGGGGAAAGACAGATCTTTTCAGCAAAATATTTAACAGTAGGTAATCCTTGCTGACGTAACCGGTCATCCTGGAAATATTCTTCCAACAATTGTTCGAACCTGCTTATTACATCTTTATTTGCTTCATGTCGGGTTGTAAACTGGCGGTCGTGAAAACGCATGCAATAATCCAATAACAATTCAATATTCTTGGAGATCAATCGCTTGCTGTGTTTATCAATTGCATGTTCCAGTTCCAGTGATATCTTTTCAATACAATCAACAATTACCTCTCTTTCCTTTTCCGAAAGATGCAATGCTTCGTTTGATTCATATGAAAAAAAAGAATAATATTTAATCTCTTTTCCCAACGAAGTACCCCGTATCAGGTCGGGATGGAACAATACGCCCAGTCCCCCAGGCTTTACCCCATTCTGCAACTCTGTAGTTGCCACTTGTCCGGGAGCAAAGCTAACAATAGAACCTTCTTCATAATCGTACTTTTGTCGTCCGTAACGAATAGTACCACATTTGGAATCTTTCAGATACAGACAGTACATACCATAATTAAAACGATAATGTGAAGGCCAGGTTGTTGCTTTTGACAAATCAACTACGGCTACCAACGGATGTAGGGTTTCCAAACCAAAAAGCTTATTATACTGATCTATCGTATCTACTTTTATTACATCTTCCATATTACCGGAAATTTCGATTTAATTCAAAGATAGATAATTAATCTTATAGGGTTTACTGCCACCCCCTTAAAAACCGTAATATGGTTACAAACAACTGTAATATATATACAAACCAACCGTCTGCCTATCTGTTTTTATACTATGGTAGTGATTCAAAATCAGTAAAATGGTTACAGATAACCGTAATTTATCTACAAAATATATGTCTCTTAACCAGTAACTTTGCTGTATAAGAAAATGATTACTTAAAATAAAAAGAGATGAAGAGGATTTTATTGATACCATGTCTGTGGTTACTGGCGTTTACAGTAATGGCTTGTCTGCATAATCATGCAGAACAATTAAAAGGTAAACGTGTAGCCCTTTTTGCCAGTAGTGGGAGCAGTGGCATAAATACCTCTGTAAATGATGCCCGAAAACTCTGCCCGGAGGCAACTTTTACTGAATCCCTGTTGCTTACATCTTCTACATTGGGACAATTATCTTCGCGTATAACAAATTGGTTGAAAAAAATAGAAGTAATGCCATAATATAATATGAAAAGACGAGAATATATAAAGACATCGGCAATGGCTACGGTTAGTGGATTCATTTTTGCCAACCCTGTTTTAGGAAGTCTTCTCAAACCGGAAAGAAAGAATCATACTCAAACCAATAAAATTAAAGGATACCATAAAAAAGCAGCCTTTATGATGACATATGCTGATACAGAAGAGAAGAAACAACAGCCTATGCGAATATATTATCAAACTCTTCTTGACTATTTAAATTGGGAAGATGCCGGAGTGATTATCGCACCGGGAGTCTGGACTGCCGGTTCAATTAAAAGTACAGGATATGGTAGACAAGCCTATCAATTGGGTAAAAGATTATAAGAAATAATATTTTGGTAAATATAAGAGTAGGGGAAATCTTATTAACAGAGAAAAAGAGATGAAAAAGTTACCTATAATGATAGCTATAATAATTGCTATCCTGTCAATAAACAGTAATTCTTTAAAAGCCCAGGAAATAGAAAGTAGTTTAAATTCTATGCAGCAAAAGATTGTAACGATCGCTGCCAATACCGCTATTGGTAATCCGGATGTTCTCAAAACAGAGTTAAACGCCGGACTTGATGCCGGACTGACTGTTAACCAGATAAAAGAGATTCTTGTGCAAATGTATGCTTATGCAGGATTTCCCCGGAGCCTGAATGGTATTACTACATTTATGTCTGTACTGGATGATCGCAAAGCTCGTGGGATTATTGACCCTGAAGGAGCTGTGGCATCTCCTATAACCGACACAAGGGATAAATATACCCGTGGACGTGAAATATTGGAAGAACTTACAAAGACAGACCAGCGCACCATTACCGGAGCCAATGCTTTTGCTCCGGCTATTGATACTTACCTTAAAGAGCACCTTTTCGCCGATATTTTTGAACGGGATGTATTGACTTATTCTGAACGTGAGCTTGCTACTATTTCTGCCCTGTCTGCTATGTCCGGTGTAGATCCTATGTTACAATCACATCTGAATATGGGACTTCGTATGGGTCTTACAGAATCTCAGTTAAGAGAAGTGGTATCTATTATTGGAATGTCTGTTAATCGACAACAAGGGAACAACGCATCACAAATTCTTGATAAAGTGATGCGTTACAGGTCAGATCTACAAAATAAAGAAGCGGTTAGGAATGAGCCATCTATTCTTCCTGAAAATAACAAAGTACGTCTTTCTTTGATTACAGTCGATCCTGAACGTTTGGATGAGTACAATGTTTTCCTGAAAGAAGAGATAGAAGCTTCTATGCAGTTAGAACCCGGGGTACTTACACTTTATGCCGTTTCCGAAAAGGAAAACCCAAACAAAGTAGTCATACTTGAGATCTATGCTGATGAGGAAGCCTACCAGCAACATATTAAAACACCTCATTTCCTTAAATATAAAGAAGGAACGCTGGATATGGTACAGTCGCTCGAACTGATTGACACCACACCACTTCTTCCTGGATTAAAGATCAAATAAGTATACATAGATATGAATTACAAAATGATTCTTTCTATTCTCCTATTCTTCACAAAATACGAGTCATACGGAAATCCAAAGGATTTAATTAAACAGTTTATACGTTCAGATATAAAAATAAAGTTGGAATAGTGATCTTTATTCCTAAATGTTTCCAATTTTGTCTATCATCTTTGTGGTTTAGAGACACCAATCAAGATAAATTAGTTAATGCATTTTTGGAGTGTATTTTTTAAGGTTTTTGTATTTACATGATCTTTTAAAGTTTTATTTTTCGTCTTAAACTTTCATTTTTCCCTGTTAAGGATTCCTTATA
>Ga0192245_10762_pt2 | contig 11164 bp, 12 predicted proteins | sample Koala_Koa27_M3_FD_131238 | JGI IMG/M metagenome (GOLD analysis project Ga0192245, IMG submission 131238) | Enriched cells from koala feces incubated with labeled cellulose particles, San Francisco Zoo, California, United States - Koala_Koa2-7_M3 ...
GGAAGGGAAAATAAAAAAACAGACAGAAGCCTTTGGAGCGTTACAGGCAAGAGTCGGAAAACTATTTGTCGAAATAAAAACGGCACTTTCTCCGGTTTTTGAGATGGTTAGTGGATTAATTGATCATTTAATAGAATGGATGGATGAAAACCAGAACAGGTTAATGGAAATGGTTTATGCCATAGTAGATGCGTTTCAGAGTGTTTATCCCATCCTTGAAACCGTATTAGGTGGAATATTCTCCATGATCGACTGGGTAATCACCAAATTTCAGGAAGGAAACCCAATCATTATCTTTTTCACCAATTTATTAGGAGCGTTAGCCATAGCCATAAGTCTGGTAACAGTAGTAACCAAAATATGGTCGGCTGCACTCATGCTTAATCCGGTAATGCTTATTGTGACTGCCCTCATTGCCTTAATTGGAACCATTGCTTATCTCTGTTACAAACTGGAAGGCTGGGGAACCGTCTGGGAAGGATTGATGGGCTTTATGAAACATACCTATGAAGCATTTATCGCAGATTTTAACCTGGGAGTAAATGAGTTTGTCGACTTCTTTATGACAGGTCTCAATAAAATCCAGTTGGGCTGGTATAAATTTAAGCAAGTCTGCGGACTGGGTGATAGTGCGGAAAACCAGGCAGCTATTAATCAGATCCATGCCGATATGGAGGCACGCAAAAATGCGATTCAGGAAGGTATCCATAAAGTAGAGGAACATAAACAAAAAGCTGTTGAATCCCTGAAAAGTATTGATCTGCGCTGGAATTCTGAAAAGACGGTTTTTTCGGGAGGAAACAATATATCCACCTCTACAGGAATTGAAATACCAGGTTTACCCGGTATGGACGGTAGGGAAATAAGTGAAAACAATCACTATAACTCAGACACCGCAACATCGGGTACGGTAAATGCTATTTCCGGTGGTGGAACCCGTAACAATACCATTTCCATTACCCTTCGTTCACTGGTTGAAAATCTCATCTTTGAAGGAGGGTACGAAGGAAACCGGGAAGATATGCTACAAGATCTGGAAACCCAATTAATCCGAGTATTACATATGGCAAAAACAGCACTATAATGGGAAATAAAGTAACGTACGAATTAGGAAAACTAACCTCTGTACAAACCATACAGGGAGAATATGAACGTTCCGGTATATATGAACGGAAAGCGTTGGGCAGCTATGGGGTAATACCTCCTTACTTTATCGCAGGGGAAGATATTTTTACAGGTGCAAATACCGGTAACGCAAAAGAAAAATACACCGTTACCGGAATTGTCCACTCCGTTATGCCTTTGAAGCTAAACCGGAAAGGAAAACAGGAAAAGTTTATATTCCCATTAGACCCGTTGGTTACAATTAGTGGAAAGAATATCATCGTCCGCAGAAATGTAGCAAAGACAAAAGAGTCCGGAACGGTAAAGGAGCGTTGGGGACAAGATGATTACGATATCAGTATACAAGGTGTATTTACCAGTGAAGATGAAGATAAATATCCGACAGAATATGTAAAAGAGTTACTGGACATCTACAACGAAAAACAGGAGATAGAAGTAGAACACGCTTTACTGTTAGATTTCGGGATCAAATACCTGGCAATAGAAAGTATCTCTTTCCCTCATACCAAAGGGGTTAACAATCAAAGTTTTGTGATTAAAGCCTATAGTGATAATCCGGTAGACCTGTTTGTCTCCGTCTAAAAACAGAAAGCTATGTTCACAATGGCGTATGATATACAGATCGGAGACTACCGGTTACAAATGCTGGATAATGTAGTGGTAAAGAAGAGCGTAGAAAATCTTGCCGATACAGCCATTATCACCTTACCGGGAGCTGTATGTAACCGGGCATTACAAATTGAAGATAAAATAGGAGAGGGAGATAAAGTCTGTATCAGGTTTGGATACAATCCGGAGGTAGAAAAACTACCGGAAGAGTTTACCGGCTATGTAGAATCAATCGCTGTCGATAACGGTTCCATTCGCATCACCTGTGAAGATGAACTCTACCGCTTTCGTGCCAATCTGGAGAATAAAGTACTACCGGAAGTCTCTGTAAAACAGTTGTTACAGCATGTTATCAATGAACTGGGTGATTTTAATTTTTCCTGCGATTACGACTTTACCTACGATACATTCACCATCTATAACATGACCGGTTTGGATGTATTGAAGAAAGTGCAGGAAGAAACAGCAGCCAACATCTATTTACAAGGCAACACACTCCATATTCATCCGCAATATTCACAGATAGATAAAAAAGTAATCTACGATTTTGAAATAAATGTAGAAAAATCAGACCTGGTGTATAAAGATGCGAATAAACGGAAACTAATGGTAGTGGTAGAAGGAACAGACAAACAGGGAAAATCTATTCAGGTGATGCGGGGTGTGGAAGGAGGAGATAAAATCTCTTTTAAAAGGGAATCTATCTCCGATATCCAAAGCCTGGAAAACTTTGCGGAAGAGATTTTGAAAGCGAAATGGTATTCCGGTTACGAAGGCAGTATTACCGGATGGCTGATCCCCTATATAATCCCAACCTATGCCGCAGAAATACGGGATGCGGATTATCCATATAAAAATGGAATCTATTATGTTGTGTCAGTAGAAACAACCTTCTCGCAGCGGGGAGGTGTACGTAAAATAACCCTTGGGAAAAAAATACAGGATGGATAATATATCAAAAATAAAAGAGTTACTCAGGGATATTTGTGGAGCAAATAAACGAACGTCCGGTTTCTGGATGATGGAGATTGTATCTGTGGAAGGAGACCTTTGTACAGCTAAAATCAATGATTTTGAAATTCCGAATATCCGTTTATCCACTATTCAGAATGGCTCGGAAAACGGAATATTAATCACGCCAACGGAAGGAAGCATCGTATTAGTAGCCGATCTATCAGGCGGTCTGTTAAGAGAACTTGCTGTAATTGGGTATACCGAAATTGATTCCTTGCACATCCATAAAGAAGATACAACCATTTTTGCCGATGCAGAAAAAGTGTATGTAGAAGTGGGAGAAAGTAGATTGGAAATAGTGGACGGACAAATGGATATGGAGATAGGAGAGAGTAGCGTCTCTTTAACGAAGGATTTGATAGAGTTGAATAAAGGAAGCAATGGAGGTTTGATACAAATTGAAGAACTGACAGATAAACTGAATGATCTTACAAAAGCAGTCAATGCATTGGTAGATAGTTATAATGGGCATACGCATATAGGAAGTTGTTCTGTCGGACCCGTTACTACTGAAATACCCTTAGCACAGGCTTCTCCTGCAGCCTCATTCAAATCTTCCGATTACGAAAACCCTAAAATAACCCACTGATGGCAAAATATGTAGACTTATTAATAGACCCAACTACCGGAGATCTCCAACTGGAAACAGCCCGCAATAAATTGGGTATTATAGAGCAGGGAGTGGTATTGGGTAACGTAACCTGGCAGAATCAGGCGATTATCCTGCAAATGGCAAAAGGTGAACTAAAGGAATATGCAATGATGGGAGCTTCCATTGCAGATATCGTTTTCGATAACGAACTATTGGGATGGAAACGGGAGATCATGTTACAAATGGAATCCGACGGAATGAAAGTACAGGAAGTGGATATTGATATTATTAACAATAAACTAACGATCGATGCAGAGTACAGTTAAAAACAGACAATCACTTCTGGACATCGGGATGGAGGAGTGTGGGGCATTTGAAGCTGCTTATACCATGTCTGAACAAAATGATATTGGGATCAGTAGCGATCTGGAAGTCGGGCAACTCATTGAGTATACGGCTGAAACCCCCCGTAAATATTTAAAAGAGAATCTGGAAGCAAAAGGAGTAAAACCCGCAACGGCTGTTTCGGACATAGATGAAGCAACGGTTCCCTATGGAGGAATAGGATTGATGGGTATTGAATATGATTTTATAGTAAGTTAAAACAATGGCAACAAGAACAATCGAAGAAATAAAAGAAAGTATTGCGGCTGACTTTATGGATAATGAAACAGTAGCCGAACTATATGACTTTCCCGTAGGCGATAATTTCACCAAACATTTCAGCCGGATATCCATCATTAATATACTCTTCTACATTTTTGCAGCGGCAGCCTGGGTACAGGAAAATCTGTTTGAAGCCCACCAGAAAGAGGTGGAAGAACGGATAGAGGAAGCAGTACCCCATCGTGCCAAATGGTATTGCGATAAGGTCTTGAAATTTATGAAAGATAAGCTCCTGATGGACGATTCTGACCAATATGATCTGTCTCAATTATCCGAAGATGCAATCGCAACTGCCCGGGTAATCAAACATGTAGTAGCCGTAGAAGACCCGGAAAGTTCTGTCTTAATCTTAAAAGTAAGAGGGGAAGCCGGAAAACTGGATGAAGAAACAGAAGAGCAACTAAGCTATTATATCTCAGAGATAAAAGATGCAGGAGTACGGATAGAACTCATAAACCAGGAAGCCGATACGTTTAATTGTGAAGTAGATATCTACTATAACCCACTGTTACTTGCTGAAACCGTAGAAGCAAACTGCCGGGAAAAAATAGAACAATACATTCGCAACCTTCCTTTCAATGGAGAATATACTCACATGGATCTGATCCAGCAACTAAAAGAGGTAGAAGGCGTAAAAATTGTGCAAATCCTTCAGGTAACCACCTGTTCGGATGCTGCCACTACCGATACCATCGTACACACACGATATACACCGGAAGCTGGTTATTTCAAAGCAGGTGAAATCAGTCTAAATCTCTATGTCTATGAGTAAATATGAGGTAAACTTTAAAAAGCTGGCTCTCTTATTGGTTCCTACCTTTATGCGTAAACCGGTCATAGCTGCACTTGCATATGCAACCGTTACCCCGATCAACTCCCTTCATATGCGGTTTACCGATTTCCGGAATACCAATAATTACCGGTTAACTCACAACGGACAGGTTTGTTATCTGCGAGCAGTACTCAATGATTATTTCGTCCCGGGAAAACGGCGCATTACCATTACCGAAGTAGCAGACATTGCTCACAACAGTGTCGTGTATGGAAGAGGAGGAGATTATAGCCAGCGGATACCCTTACGGGAAAAAGAGTCGGGTATGATTGTAAACCGGAGAGGATTAAGTGGGAAAAATGCAAACGACTTCTGGGTAAATATCCCGTATGATTTGCATAAAGACATCCAGCTCTCCCGTCTGAAAGCAATTATAAATACCTATAAATTAGTTTCAAAACGATATGGAATAAATTATATATAAAATGGCTGATATATTAGAAGAAATAGGAGTAAAATCAATTATAGGAAACTTCACAACACAGGCAAACCGTGATTTCCCCTTAGACTGTGAACTATTTGCCTCTTTACAGGGAAACATTGAATTAACGGCTCTGCTTGGAAATATAGTCGGAGATAAAGTCATTCTCTGGGGCTGTGAAATAGAGGGAAACAACAACCGGAGGAAAGAAGGCTATGTGTTTGTAAGAACCAAATACCACCCTAAAGGAGAGATTCTCTATTTTGAAGGAGGAAATATTCTATCTGGAATGTACCTCAAAGAAGAAACACAATCCATTACCGCACAAGGATATGTGTACACACAGGCGTATACCATTCGTTCCTTAGCAGCAGGGACAGGAAGTGAAAACTTTACATGGGACGACTTTAAAGAACTCGCTCCCTTAGCTGAATTATGGGAGAAAATAAACGTACTGGAAGAAAAAGTAGCGGCTCTGTCCTATAATCCGTTAGGCTTTCCTGAACTATTTGCCGGCGAAACCGTACCGGATGGATATGCGTTATGTGACGGCAGGGAGTTGAAACAATCCGAATATGATGAGTTATACAAAATATTGGGATCAACCTACAATGAAGCCCCCAACTTTCAGGGTGTAAAATTCCAGACCGAACCGGGCTTCTTCCGCTTACCTGATTTACGCGGACGTTTCATTGTCGGCTATAACCCTTCGGATGCAGAGTATCAACAAATAGGATGGGCTGGAGGTAGTAAAAGCGTGAGTCTGGATACAAAGGAAATACCACCTCATGTCCATTCTTATCTGGGACCTGGCGAGGCAGGCGACCATCCTCTGGGGAGTGCAGGCGACCCACGTCCGGTAAATGAAATCCTTTTGAAAACAGGAATCGCCGGAGGTACAGGTAATCCGGACAATGAACAGGAAGCAGAACGCATGCTGACAAACCCTGAAAATTATACGGCTGCCCACGAGAACCGTCCCCCCTGGTACACCTTAGCGTATATAATGAAATTAAAATAAGTAACACATGGAAATACGAGACAGAGCTTTTTTAAAAGAATGGTTTAAGAAAGGTAAATACCCCAAACAGGAACATTTCTGGGACTGGCTGGAAAGCTTCTGGCATAAAGAAGAAGACTCCATTCCGGTAGATAACATCGAAGGACTTTCAGATACCCTTAACAACAAATACGAGAAAAGTGCAGGCGAAACTTTAGAAGATCGCATGGACGAAGCAGAAAAACGACTGGGTAATTACGACGGAAGTATCAAAGATACAGGCGATATCCTGAATGAACATACAGAAACCCTGTTAGAACACGGCGCCCGTTTGGATGATCACAAAGAACGGTTGGAGAAGTATGGGGAACAATTAGATGAACATACCAACCGTCTGGATACAACCGAGCAGTCCCTGAAAGACTTTTCAGTAACCGGAGCGGGTAATGCTATTACTACTATTGAACATGCAGAAGATGAGCTAACCCTTATTGCCACAAAAGGAAATACCTTTGTGGATATAGCAAGTAGCCAGACTATTACAGGGGCTAAAACATTTTCTGCTGATTTAAGAACTAAGAATGTTATTTACGGTGGTGGATCCATATATTCAAATGGTAAGACTGGTGTTAGAGATGGTAAAGCTGGTGGAGCTATAAACTCTGAAGGTTATTTATATTTAACTTCAAGTAACAATGCTGGGATAGTACTCCTGAGCAATAATGCAACCAATATAAATACCTCATCCTTAGTTGCCATTCCTGATAGAGGTCTTGTTGTTGGTTCAGCTATTTCACCAACTATTAATAACAATTATAATTTAGGTGGCGGTAATTATAGATGGCTTAATACATTTACTTCACAATTATGGACAGGTTTAAAACAATCTGTTGGAGATACTAACGTAGGTACTGTAATTACCAGTGATGGGTATTTATATAATTCAGGAGGAATATTTCAAGGAATAGGTAAAATATCAGTAAATGATGGTGTTACAGGTGTTGGTATAAATGCAGGATCAGTCTATCTGACTGGTAGTAGTTCAGCAGCTCCGCAGATAGCATTCTATAGGGCTAATGCTACAGCCAATACAGGGTATATAATAAATAACGGAAACTTTCAATTAGCTACAAATACTAATTTTTTACCTGCTGCTAATAATAATTATAATTTAGGTGCAAAATAACAGATGGAATCATGTATATACAGGGACAGTATATACTGGTGAAAAAACTTCATCCTCTGATATTGCTTCTGGTGTAATGATTGGATCAAATGGTTCTATATATGCTTCTTCCCATATTTATACCGGTGTTGCTAAGACTGGTGGTGGTGACGGTAAAAGTGGGTTATTTTTGGGAGCTAATGGTAATATTGGGATGACATCAGAATTAAATCCAACAATTTACTTTTATAGGTCAAATTCAATAACATCTACAGCCTATATCCAGAATACAGGACCTAACGCATTAACTACTAATAGCTGGATTTTGCCTGATACTCCTAACTCATACAACTTGGGTAGTTCTTCATTTGCCTGGGGTCATTTATATATGGAAAACCATTTGTGGGTAGGTAAAATAAGAAGTGCAGATGATACAAATACAGGTACCATAGTAGCTCCTACGGGAAATATATACTTTAGGTCTGCAACAGATCCCGGCATATATTTCTATAGAAATAATTCGGGGTCCGTATCGGGTTATCTTGTATGCACCATTGATGGATTGAAAATAGCTAATTCTTTTATCCCTAATGCAGCAAATGAAAGAGACTTAGGGAGTGCTGATTTGGTATGGAGAAATTTATACGCAACAACAGCAACCTTTACAAATAGACCTAAAGTAAATGGTGTAGAAGTTGCCCTCACCTCTGATACTACCTATCTCAAAGATTTTTCTACTACTGGTAGTGGAAATGCTGTTACATATATCGAGCGTTCTGAGGATGGATTAACCCTTACTGCCACAAAAGGAAATACCTTTGTCGATATAGCAAGTAACCAGACTATTACAGGGGCTAAAACATTTACTTCAAATGTTTCAGTACCATCTATATCTGCAAATCAAACAGGTGATATAGGTTCTATTGGGAGTAGATTTAATGTTTTATATGCCCAGGGAGGTAGTTTCTCCGGAAGTATAACAACTGGTAGTAGAGATAATTATTTGGATGGATTATCTGGATGTATTATTACTAATACTGGAGCTATATTTTTAAGCGGCAATAATACAACTCTTTATTTTCAACCAAATAATATTACAAATCCAAATACTTATATTACTTGTACTTCTGCGAATAATTTCGCTATATCAGGTAATTGGCTTCCAGCATCTAATAATGAACGGACTTTGGGTACACCTACAAATAGATGGTTAAATGTTTATGCAGGAAATATATCTACTGGTACAAGAACCGGTGCATCAAGTACAGATAATGGTATTGTATTAACATCAAACGGATTTTTATATTCATCTAATTCAATTTACTCGGGTATTGCTAAAACTGGTGGAAGCGATGGTAAGACTGGTTTATTTCTGGGTGCTAATGGTAATATTGGAATGACGTCAGATACTACTCCTGGAATTTATTTTTATAGGACTAATTCAACAAGTACTACTGCAAGTATATTGAATATTGATACTAAAAAACTTCAGTTTGAGGCTCATATATATCCATCTGTTAGTAATACTTATGATATTGGTTCTGCAAGTATATATTGGCGTAATATGTATGTTAATAATATAAATACTAAGGTTTCTATATTTGCCGGATTTAATATATATACAGGTGGTAAGACTGGAGTTGTTGATGGTTTACCAGGTGTTGGAATTAATAATGCCGGACAAATATATTGTACCGGATATACTGATACAAGCGGTACAACATATTATCCAAGACTTGTATTTTATAATAGTTCAGATACTTCTAAATCGACAACTATAGAAGGCCGATCAGCAGGTAATATTGGTACTTCTGCTAATTTTTATCCTTTAGCTCATAAATCTTATGATTTAGGAACTACAAATACTATTTGGAGATATATATATTGTTCTACAATGTTTCTTGGTGATAAACGTATAACAACAGACACTAATACTGGTTTAATGTTTAGTTCTGGTGGTACTGCCTACGCATCGTATGCTTTCTATAGTGGTGTAGGTAAATACGCAGCATCTGATGGTATAACAGGTACAGTATTACATGGGAATGGTAATATATACCTGACTTCGGATACTAATCCTGCCATTTATTTCTATAGAACTAATGTTACTGTAAATACTGCTTATTTACAGAATACTGCTGATTCTATATTAACAACTAATAGCAGTATTCATCCACTATCATCTAATAAATACAATTTAGGTAGTTCAAGTTTATGTTGGAATAATATATATACCAATTCATTACATTATTCAACATTAGTAAACAGCTCCGATATCCGCCTAAAAAACATCCAAAGTCAATTCACTACTCCAATCCTGAGCAAAATAGACGATCTGAGCCTTTTCTATTTTACCCGAAAAGAAGAAAACCCCGATAAAGTTTATCTGGGAATATCCGCACAGGAAATAAAACAACTTATTCCGGAAGTAGTAACTGAAGATGAACAAGGATATCTGGGGGTAGATTATGCAAATCTCGCAACGGTGATAGCCATTCAGTCAGCCAAAGAGTTAAAAGCAAAGATTCGTTTACTTGAAGATGAAATACTCGAATTGAAAGCCCAGGGAAAAGCAAGTTGATACATTCATTCAATTCTATCCCTGGCAGGATAAACAAAATAATTACTATTAATCAATTAAAAACAAAACAGTATGGAATTAAAAGACGTAAAAACAGTAAGTATGACAAAACAGATCTCAGCAGTAGGGGAAACGTTTGATATCAAAGAAGCAAGGGTAACACTGTATGAAAACAAAATTAGTACCGCCAGCGGAAACTTATATGATAAAGAAGGAAGCTATGCCGGTTCTTTCAATTACAACGAAAATGGTGAAACCAGTATTAGTTCTAAATTAAGCGAAACCAAACTGGCGGTAGAAGATATTGAAACATTTGTGGAATTAGTAAATGCCGGTTCTCAGGCGTAATTTAATCAGGGGGCTGACTGGTTTAAAGTCAGCCCTAAACCGGAACCCGATAAAAACAAACTATGAAAAGAAAGAAAAAGAGTACGAATCAGTAATACAATAGGAATCATGGAAATACGGGAGAGGGCATTTTTGAAAGAGTGGTTTAAAAAGGGTAAATATCCCAAACAGGAACATTTCTGGGATTGGCTGGAAAGTTTCTGGCATAAGGAAGAAGACAAAATACCGATGGGTAGTGTAGAACAACTTCCTGAAACATTGAACAATAAATATGAACGAAGTGCAGGCAATCAACTGGAAGAAAGGGTGGATTCGCTGGAAACTAAGGTAGACAACTACGGTAACAGTATAGGAAATGTCGGAGACGTTTTGTTACTCCACGAAGAGCAGTTGAATAAACATGAAAACCGTTTAGATGATCATAAAGAACGATTGGAACAACAAGATACTTTGTTAAAAGATCATACCCACGAATTAAATGAACATCTTCAACGAATTACAACCGCTGAACAGGCAATGCAAAACTTTTCTGTGGAGGGAGAGGGAAATGCCATTACTACTATTGAACATGCGGAAGATGGTTTGACACTAGTAGCCCATAAAGATCATACGTTTGTAGACCTGGAAACAACCCAGACCATCGCCGGACAAAAAAAATTTACCCATACGGAAACCATTTTACCCGGACAGTTATACCGGTTCCCTTATAACAAAGAAACAACCGTCCGGTATGATAATTATTTTCTTGATTCCGAAGTCGGAAACCTTGACACTACTGCTGTATTACGTGTAGCCAGTACTCAGGCCGGAT
>Ga0192245_10799_pt1 | contig 11084 bp, 9 predicted proteins | sample Koala_Koa27_M3_FD_131238 | JGI IMG/M metagenome (GOLD analysis project Ga0192245, IMG submission 131238) | Enriched cells from koala feces incubated with labeled cellulose particles, San Francisco Zoo, California, United States - Koala_Koa2-7_M3 ...
ATCAGAGCTTGCTCTGTCAGTGCCTTTTAAAAGGCTACCAGGCCCTGGATGACCCGGTCGATGACGATGAGATCATTCGGCTGGGAGAAAAATGCCTGGAAAAAGAGAAGGTAACGGACAATTTCACCTGGATCCGAAGTTTGATGGCCACTTCCTGTGAGCGGCAGGCGCAGTACGAGAAGGCAGAAATGCTTTATACCGAATGGATGGAGGATGAATTCGATCCTGCAGTCCGGGAAGAGCTGTATGAAAAGCTGGCTTCTCTTTATGAAATGGATGGAAAACCGGAAAAGGCCGCCGATCAGCTGCGGGATGGCATTGCAGAGTTCCCTTCGGATGTGGACCTTCGCATTTATTATGCCGGTTTCCTCTGCCGGGATACGTCCATGGACCGGAAGCAATGCGCCGAAGCGTTGACGAATTGTATCAAAGAGCTTCCCGAACTTACGGAGGAAGAAGAATTTCAGAAACTGTTAAAGGAAAACGGAATGAAGATAAAGAAAGGAAAAGTATGCATAGAAAGATAAAACAGATAGGTGTGCTCTTTCTTGCGGCGCTTATCATCAGCGTTTCGACTGTCACGGTTACCCGCGCTGATCCTCCCGGGGAAGAGGAAGGCGGGGAAGAGGAGCCGGAAGTACTGGAAGAGCCGGAAGAACCGGAAGTGCCGGAGGAACCGGAGGAACCTGAGGAACCGGAAGAACCGGAAGTGCCGGAAGAGCCGAAAGAGCCGGAAACGCCAAAGGAGACGGAGGAAGAAGAGAAGGAGGAGACTCCGGCAGCGCCGCCTCTTAGGAAATATGAGATCAAGGTGCCGAAGCCGGACGGGGAGGAAGGGTTTTACCGCACGATTCCGGAAGTGAAACTGACCCATGTAAGTGCCTGTGGTACGACCTGCTATCGTCTAAAGGCAAACGGGAAGAAGAATATATCGGGGGAATTAAAAACCAAAGGGCAGAGTGTGACCCTGGGGAAGGATCATCTGGGAGAAGGAAAGAATACACTGACAGTCTGGATGGAGGATGAACACGGGAAAAAGGTAAAGGATCTGACCAGCCGGTATGTCTTTTCCATCGATACAATGCCCCCTCAGGTTGAACTTACGGTGCCGGGCAGTTTTGACGACTGGTATCCGGGACAGGTGACTATAACGGCCCGGGCAAAGGATGATACCAGCAAGGCGGCATTTCTCACCTTATATGTATCGGGAAAGCAGAAGGAAAAAGCAGCAGGGGGAAGGGCCGGCTTTACGATCACCCAGGCGTCGACGGGGGGAAACGGATGCGAGGTTACGGTGACCGCCCAGGATCGGGCGGGGAATCAGACGTCCGTCTCCAGAACGGTCTACATAGATGCATCGCCGCCGAAGATCGAGATCGCGGGGGCGAAAGACTTCCTCATTACCGGCCGCCCGGTGTCGCTGACCTATAAGGTGAAGGAAGAAAACGCGCTGGAAGATGTCCGGGCCTGGGCCGAGTATGAGAGTGTGGAAGGAAAAAAGAAAGTGCTTCGCATCTCGGATTTTAAGGACGGGAAGGGAAAGAAAACGGCCACACAGAAGTTTACGAAAGACGGCATCTACCGGATACATGTAAAGGCGAAGGATTTGGCCGGACAGACCTGTGAAAAAGAGCTGCAGGTGATCCTGGACCAGGTAAGTCCCGTGATCCGGCATGTGGAGGAAATTAAAAACGCCCAGATGCCGTCCTTTCGATGGAATTATACCCGAAATGAAATGATCCGGGATTTTACTACCTTTACGTATGAGATCCGACTGGACGGGCAATTCTATCACAGGGGAACCTGTATCCGCACGGAAGGGCATCATCTCCTGGAGGTGACGGCCCGGGACGCGGCCGGCAATACCGCGCGTGCTGCGGCTGATTTTGTGATCGATCATACGGCTCCGGTGATCTGTTTTGATCAGATTGAAGACGGCGCAGCGTATGACGGGACGCGGACTTTCTCGGTTTTTACGGAAAATGAAGCGGATGAGATCAGTGAAATCCGGATGAACGGGGATACGAAAGAACTTTTGCCGGAGGAAGGCGCCTACCGCTATACGGTAGATGAGCCCGGCAAATATACCGTGGAGGTAAAGGCCCGGGATACGGCCGGCAATACATCCAAGGAGTGCATTTCCTTTGAGATTTTGCCTGAGGAGACGTGGACGCAGAAGATACAGGAACCGATCCGCCGCCTGTTTACCGGGGATGAGGAGCAGGAAAACGAGCCAGAAGGAGAAAAGGCTGCGGGCGGGGAAATCCCCATTTTGTGGGTGGCGGTTGGTCTTCTTATTTTACTTGGTTTTCTTGCGGCAGGGATTCTTTACTTCCGAAAAAAGAAAAAGAAATAAAAAAATTCCCTTAAAAAGGGAGGATGCCGGGTCGCTGGTTTACCAGCACCCGGCATGTATTATGAAAAAGTTTTATCAAATAGTATTGCTACCTGCTATTTATATTTTACGTTACTATACAGTATAAATAGCACTTATGAAAAAATAATGTTGAAGAAATGAAGGTTTTTTAACATAAAAATGAACAAATTATGAACGAACCTTCTTATCTCCGGTAAGCAAAAATCGGCAGCCCGTTCTTGGTGGAGATCGTCTCCGTCCCAAGGATTAAGGGCCTTGCATAAGTGATAAAGTCCTCACTGATATCGGAATTGTCATTGATGATCCACTCGGTAGGCACTGCTTTTGTCTGGTTGCAGATCAGATTTACGTCTGCGGTACCATAGGCGAGTTCATAGGGATTATCGCTGTTCCGAATGAAGGTGACCATCATGCCGGTCTGGCCTTCCAGCGCGGCTTTTACGCCATAGATACCGGCGTTCACGGCCTCGGTCAGGTCTGCACTGGAGATTAAGGAGCTGCCGCAGCGCTGGCAGACGTTCAGTTCAATGGAACGAACCTTGACGCCCAGTTTTTCCTTGACCAGATTTTCAAGGTATTTGCCGGAGCCGGTCAGCATCTTATGTCCGAAATTATCCGTGCCCAGTTCACTGCCATATTCGCAGATGAACGTGCCGCTCGCATCGTGGATGCCCTCGGAAATGCAGACGACGATGTTGGGCGTCACTTCCATGGCCTCTTTTGCCTTTTCGATGAAAGCGTCCTGATCGAAGTCGACTTCCGGCAGATAGATCAGTACCGGGTTATCCCCTTCAAATTTACGGGCCAGTATGCTCGAGGCGGTCAGCCATCCGGCGTCACGGCCCATGATCTCAACGATGGTCACGGATTTCTTGTTGTCATAGACGGAGGCGTCTGTGGAAATCTCCCGGACGGTTGTGGCGACATATTTGGCTGCACTCCCGAAACCGGGGGTATGGTCGGTCATAATCAAATCATTATCAATGGTCTTGGGGATACCGATGAAACGGATATCACTGCCGATGCCATCCGCATAACGCGACAGTTTGCTGACGGTGTCCATGGAATCATTCCCGCCAATGTAGAAGAAATATCCGATATTTTTTTCATCTAATTTCTGGAATAATGTCGGATAAACAGGATCCTCCAGATCTTCCGGCAGTTTATAGCGGCAGGAGCCCAGATAGGAACCGGGGGTGACCCGCAAAAATTCCAGGTCATTGTTGTCCGCCAAAGGCCCCATGTCCATATAGCTGTCATTTAAGAAACCTTCAATTCCGTTGATCATACCATAGACGTGGTCAATCTCATCCGGGGATTCCAGTCCCTTTACAACAACGCCATACAGGCTGCCATTGATGACGGCTGTCGGTCCGCCGGATTGTCCAACGATCAAATTTTTTTTCATAGTATAAAGTACCTCCATTCTCAAGTATTAATCTGTTCTTTCATTAACTATAGCTGAAATAGCAACATTTTACAATCTTTGGGTTGCTATTTTTTAAAAATTTGGTTGGCAAATTATGGAGAATGCTATATACTATTACGTGTTAATTGGAGGAAATTGGGATGAAACTTATTACGTTCGTGGTGCCATGCTACAATTCAGAAGCTTATATGAGTAAGGCCATTGACAGCATTCTGCCTGCCGGCAGTGATGTGGAGATCCTGATCGTCAATGACGGCTCTACGGACGGAACTCATCAGGTGGCCCAGTCGTATCAGGAGAGATATCCGGAGATTGTCCGCGTGATCGACAAAGAGAAAGGAGGACACGGGGATGCGGTCAATGTGGGCCTGGCAAATGCATCCGGCATCTATTTCAAGGTGGTGGACAGTGATGACTGGCTGGATCGGGATTCTCTGATCGCGATCATGGATTTTCTGGAAGAATTACAGGATGATGGCGAAAAGATCGATATGCTGATTTCCAATTATGTGTATGAAAAAGTGGGGGCCAGGCATAAGAAATGCATACAGTATCGCAATGTTCTTCCGCAGAATAAAATCTTCACATGGGATGAGATCGGACATTTCCGCCTGGATCAGTACATTCTGATGCATTCGGTCATCTACCGCACGCAGATGCTCAAAGATTCCGGCATACAGCTGCCAAAGCATATGTTCTATGTGGATAATATCTATGTCTATTATCCGCTGCCGTATGTGGAGAAGATCTATTACATGGATGTGAATCTCTATCGATACTATATCGGCCGGGAGGATCAGTCGGTCAATGAGAAAGTGATGATTTCCCGGGTAGACCAGCAGATCTATGTGACGAAAGCCATGATCGACATGTATCATATGAGCTCCATCAAGATGAAAAAGCTGCGGGATTATATGACAAATTATCTGGCTATCATGATGACGATTTCGTCCATCCTTCTCATTCGTTCCAAAGAGAAAAAGAATCTGGCGAAGGAGAAAGAGCTCTGGCAATATCTGAAGAAGAGCGATGAAGAGACTTATCAAAAGATCAGACATGGTTTTTTAGGACGCGGGGTGAACCTGCCCGGCAGGCCGGGAAGGACGCTGTCTTCCATGGGTTACCGCGTGGCCCGCAGGTTTGTAGGATTTAATTAATATAAAAAATAAGGGATGAGATCGGTTAGTGATCTCATCCCTTTCTTTTTTTTGTGTGCGTTATTCTTCACTCTTTTCAGCTGCGGGTTCTGCCTGTGCACCTTCCCCTTCTTCGGCGGCGACTTCTTCTGCACCTTCACCCTCTGTTGCCTTCTCCTGCTCAGCCGTCTGCCGTGTCTCGGTGACGGTCAGGATGACGGTATCGGGATCTGTGACCAGATCCACATCTTCATTCTTCGCAATATCCAGATCTGCGACTTTAATGACATCGCCCACATTCAGCTTGGCGACATCGATCGGGATATTCTCTACCAGTGCGGACGGGATGGCCTTGTAAGCAACTTCACGGGCCATCTGCTGTAAGATACCGGCCTTCAGGTTATCCGGATTCTCCAGAACGATCTCTGCGACGGTCTGAACCTTCTCACCACTGACCAGCGCCTGAAAATCCAGGGCCTCGATCTGATGCTTCATGGCATTGTAATCCAGTTCCTTGATCAGCGTATTGTAAGTCGTGCCATCTATATTCAGCATTACCTGGGAACCTTTCCCGGCATCCTTTAAAAGGGCATCTACGTCTTGTGCTTCCATCGTAAGAGCGATGGGTTCTATTTCACGGCCATAGATACATCCGGTGACAAAGCCTTCTCTGCGGAGCTGCTTCGCCTTCACAGTCATATCTCTTTTTGTGGCTTTTAAAGTATTCATAGTCTTCCTCCATCAGTTCCATCATTCTTGGGTATTTTCGTGCTACCTTCCTATTATACCCTACTTGCAGGCAGGTGGCAAACAGTTTTTATAAAAATTGCATTTTACTTCAAAATCATGTGCAGGATCCGGTTGTAGATCCGGCGGTAAGGCTGGTAACGGACCGGAAGGTTAATCCAGGTTTTCCGGTCCAGAATGCTCTTGTAATGCGTGAATGTATCAAACCCGTCTTTCCCGTGGTACGCGCCCATGCCGCTCTCGCCGAAGCCGCCAAAGCCCATTTCAGTGCTGGTCATATGGACCACCGTATCATTGATACAGCCGCCGCCAAAGCCGCAGCGGGAGATCACTTTCTTCGCCAGCTTTTTATCGCTGGTAAAGATATATAAGGCCAGCGGATGGGCAGAAGGTTCAGGTTATGAATGACTTCGTCCATGCCGTCAAAGACCAGGATCGGCAGGACGGGACCGAAGATTTCCTCCTGCATCACGGGGTCATCGAAGGTGACATTGTCCATTACGGTCGGTTCGATCTGCTGCGTTTCCGGATTCGAATCTCCGCCCAGGACGACTTTGTCGGGATCGATCAGTCCCTGAATACGTTGGAAATGTTTCTCATTGATGATCTTTCCGTAATTTTCATTTTCAAGCGGCTGCTTTCCGTATTGTTTTCTGACCTGCCGGATGATTTCTTTGACCAGTTTGTCCTTGATGGATCGGTCACAGTATACGTAATCCGGGGCCACACATGTCTGGCCGCAGTTTAGGAACCTGCCAAAGACAATCTGCTGGGCGGCCAGTTTAATGTCCGCACTTTTTTCCACAATGCAGGGGCTTTTTCCACCCAGCTCCAGCGTGACAGGCGTCAGATATTCGGAGGCACTTTTCATCACTTCTTTGCCGACCGTCTGACTGCCGGTGAAGAAGATATAGTCAAAATGTTCTCCCAGCAGGCTCTGGTTTTCCGCACGGCCGCCGGTGACGACCTTTACATAATTGCTGTCAAAGCATTCCTCCAAAATAGTCGCGATCAGACTGCTGGTACAGGGGGAATAGGCGCTGGGCTTGACCACAGCGGTATTGCCGGCCGCAAGCGCGTCGGTTAAAGGATCCATGGTCAGTAAAAACGGATAGTTCCATGGACTCATGATGAGGGTGACGCCGTAAGGAGAAGGCTTTTTATAACTGCTGGCGTTAAAAAGGCTTAAAGGCGTGTGGACGCTTTTATCCTTCGCATAATCGGAGACATGTTTGATCATGTAGCTGAGCTCACTTAAGACAAGCCCGGTTTCACACATATACCCTTCATACGCGCTTTTACCCAGATCTTTATGCAGCGCATCCTCGATCTGATCTTCATACTTTTCAATGCAGCTTTTTAACCGGCGAAGAGCTTCGATCCTTTTGTCCACATCCAGCGTCGCGCCGGACTGAAAATAGGTCCGCTGTTTGGTTACAATATTGTGAATTTCGGTTTCATTCATGGAATTGCCCCCTTTTTATTCCATTACTTGATAGTAAAAGGTTTCCAGTTCTTTCGCATCCATCAGCTTTGGTACAGGATACAGAGGATTGCCCTCCTTGTCTGCATAGTGGGCCATCCCCGGGATATCCGCTTCCTTGATCTCCGGAATGGTATCGCCGATGCCGAAGCATTTCTTCATCTCCTTGATTGCATTTATGAAACGAAGCGCCGCCTCTTCATCGCCTACGCTTTTATCTGCTATGCCGGCAGCGATGGCCAGATCTTTCAGTTTCTTGTATATGCAGGGACCGTAGGCTTCCAGAACAAAGGGAAGCAGAGTGGCGTTGGCCAGCCCGTGGGGGACATCGTACTGTCCGCCCAGGGAATGGGCCACCGCGTGCACATAGCCCACATAGGATTTTGTGAAGGCGCAGCCGGCGAAATAGGAAGCACGCAGCATGTTCCGGCGGGCTTTTATGTTACTTCCGTCTTTATATGCAGTTTCCAGATTTCCGAAGATCAGCCGAACCGCCTCCAAAGCGTCGCCCCGTGTTGCCGGGGTGGTTGAATTGCCGATGTAAGCTTCCACGGCATGGGTTAAGGCGTCCATTCCGGTTTCGGCCGTGATATGCGGCGGAAGGCTTACGGTGACGGTGGGATCTAAGACGGCATAATCCGGGATCAGATTAAAATCATTGATCGAATATTTATGCCTTGTCGTATCGTCTGTAATGACGGCCGCCAGGGTAGTTTCACTGCCGGTTCCCGCGGTCGTAGGCACGGCGATCAGCAGGGGAAGTTTTTTATGTACGCGCAGATTTCCGGCCAGTTTTCCTATAGGTTTGTCCGGACGGACAACCCGGATACCGACGCCCTTCGCGCAGTCCATGCTGGATCCGCCGCCGAAGCCGATGATGGCATCGCAGTGTTTCTCCTGGTAGCGCTTCGTGGCTTCTTCTATATTTTTCGTGGTAGGGTTGGGCACCGTTTTGTCATAAATCGTATAGGAAAGGCCCTGATTTTTCAATGTCTGTTCCAGCGGATCGATGAGGCCGGCTTTCCGGATGCCTTTATCGGTGACGATGAGAATGCTGCGGGCGTTTTCCTTTTCCAGTATGTTGTAAATTTCCTTCGTACTGCCCACGATCTCCGGGGTCCGGTACGGAAGGAAAGGCATGGCTAATTTAAATCCAAATTGAAAGGCTCTGCAGTAGATAGATTTGAAGATGTTCATGGTAGACCATATCCTTCCTGTTCGGTTTTTAACAACCTGAATATAGCAGTGAAACGGCGTTTTGTCAATGCTTATCGGTTCGCAAAATGCACAAGTGATATTGAGTGGGGAAAGGATATCTGCTATATTATAGTAAGAACAGAAAAACGCGCCGGGAGCGTATCTATAGGAAAGAAAGGATCTGTCATGGAAAAAACGGATATTTATACAATTCAGGGGACTGATTATAAACAGATGACCCAGGAATTGTTGGACGCCTGCCATCTGGCGGAGGACATCGGGGATGTGAAAAAACGGGTCGGATTAAAACCGAACCTGGCGGTGGCCAAACCGGCGTCCAGCGGGGCCACCACGCACCCGGAGCTGGTTGATGGGGCCCTCACTTATCTTCAGGAGCACGGATTTTCCAATCTGGTGGTCATGGAGAGCTCCTGGGTGGGAGATACTACGACCCGGGCAGTGAGGGTAAACGGAATCCTGGACGTATGTAAAAAACACGGGGTGGAATTTGTCGATCTGCAGAAAGATGATTCGGTCGCGTTAGATGCAGCCGGTATGGAGATCAAAGTCTGTAAGCAGGCATTGACCGTAGACTATATGATCAATATGCCGGTCGTGAAGGGCCATTGTCAGACGACGGTGACCTGTGCGCTTAAAAATAACAAAGGCTTGATCCCGGGTTCGGAAAAACGCCGGTTCCATACGCTGGGCCTGCATAAACCCATCGCGCATTTAAATACGGTAGTGCCCCAGGATTTTGTGCTGGCTGATAACATCTGTGGGGATCTGGATTTCGAGGAAGGCGGGAATCCGGTGACCATGAACCGGATCCTGGCGTTTAAGGATCCGCTTTTATGTGACAGCTTCGCGGCGGAGGCACTGGGCCATCGGCCGGAGGATATTGAGTACATTCGACTGGCCAGAGATCTTAAGGTGGGCAGCACGGATGTATCCGGCGCCCGGATTCATAGCCTGCGCGAGGAAGAGAAGGAGGCCATGACGGCCGCTGAACTCTATGGGAAAATGCCCGCTCCCAGAGGAAGAGTGGGACAGTTATCCGGGTATGTCTGCCCGAAGGATGCCTGCTCTGCCTGTTATGGATCCCTCATCTATGCGCTGGATCGCCTGGATGAGCGCGGAATGCTTAAGGGAAAGGAAAAAGGAAGCATTGCCATCGGACAGGGTTACCGGGGAGAGGAAGGCGCACTTGGCGTGGGCAACTGTACAAAATGTTTTCGGAAAAGCCTTGGGGGATGCCCGCCCAAAGCCGTGGATATTGTTAAGTTTCTGCAGGAAGAATGGTGACCAGTGCCCGGTGGACGATCGGATACAGAAGCAGGGACAAAATAAGTCCGCCCAGTCCCTGCACCAGGTTGGCCGGCGCGCTGGCAGCGGCAGCGGGGAGCCCGTAGAGCAGAGATTCATAGAGCAGGTATCCGCCGACCACCAGCAGGATGTCAGCAATGCCGCCTAAGGCGACCGAGAAGTAAGCCCGGCTGCCGGTGTGCCCGATTTTCTGATAGAACAGGCCGGATAAAAGGGCGATCAGGCCCTTAATGACAAAGGTGACAGGCAGATAGATGGCGTAGCCGCCCAGCAGATCTGCCAGGGCAGATCCGATGCCTCCGGCCAGGAATCCATAGCCGGGTCCTAACAGGATGCCGGAGAGGATCACAAGCGCATCCCCCGGATGAATATAGCCGCTGGTGCCCGGGGTAGGGATGCGGATGGCAAAGGTGGCGGCGCAGGTTAATGCAGCAAACAGGGCTGCAGTGACAATTTTTCTCAAATTTGTATTCATGGAACATAAACCTCATTAAAGTATAAATTCAGGCTGGAAACAGTGTATCAGAAAACTGCCTTTTTGGAAAGGATAAATTTCATATCTGTTTCACGATTGAAAAAAAATATACGTTTGTCTATAATAATATAATAGTAAAAATAAGACAAAATTTTGCAGGAGAAAAAGAAGATGAAGATTCAGCCGGAAGATGTAACCGAGAAAAGTGATAAATTTGAAGCTCATCTGGTTATGGAAGGTCTGCTGGTCGGCGCGGTCGGCGGCATTGTGGTGGTTGCCTACCGCTTTTGTCTGGAGCATGCGGAGTCGTGGATGCAGGAGATTGTACAGGCGGCCAAAGGCAATGCCCTGTATATGGCCGGCTGGTTTCTGGTGCTGGTGATTTTGGCCATTTTGGTGGCCCGGATTATTACGTGGGAACCGTATGCAGCCAGTACCGGTGTTCCACAGCTGGAGGCAGAGCATCTGGGGAAGATCCATCCGAACTGGTGGCGGGTGCTGATCGCCAAATTCAGCAGCGGGGTTCTCTGTACGTTCGGGGGCCTGGCGCTGGGTCGGTGCAGCCCCTCCGTACAGCTGGGCGCCATGGCCGGCAAAGGGGTATCGAAGGCGCTGAAGCGGGATGAAGATGAGGAAGAGATTCTTCGGACATGCGGCGCCAGTGCAGGAATGGCAGCCATTTTCCATGCACCTTTGGCAGGCGCGATCTATGGGTTGGAGCAGATTCACAAGAGTTTTACGATGATTGCCTTTCTGCCCGCACTGGCGGCATCCGTGGCGGCGGATTTTCTGGTAGCGGTTTTCCTGGGGACAGATACCATTTTCCAACTGGGGACAGTGAATCCGTTTCCGGTTCAGTACTATGGCCTTTTGCTGCTTATGGGTATAATTTTAGGTCTGGTCGCTGTGTTTTA
>Ga0192245_10810_pt1 | contig 10986 bp, 9 predicted proteins | sample Koala_Koa27_M3_FD_131238 | JGI IMG/M metagenome (GOLD analysis project Ga0192245, IMG submission 131238) | Enriched cells from koala feces incubated with labeled cellulose particles, San Francisco Zoo, California, United States - Koala_Koa2-7_M3 ...
TTGCAAAACATCTATGGTCCGCAGGTGGAAGCCAACAAGGCCGATTCGTCTTTCCTGAAGAAAGCCATTACTATTTTGAAGATGATGAAATGTACGGAAAGTGAAGCTTATTTCCGTGCTTCCGAATATATGTATGCTATCGATCCGACTGCTGATGCTGCTGTGGGTGTAGCTGCTATGTATTACAAAAAGGGCGATTATGATACTGCTATGAAGTATTTTGATGAAGGTCTAGAAAAGGAAACTGATAATGGTCGCAAGGCTGAAATCGCTACGGCTACGGCTTCGGCTCTGTTGCAGGCCAAGAAGTATGTGCAGGCTAAGAGCTATTGCTTGAAGGCTATCAGTTTCAGAAGCGACTACGGCGATCCCTATCTGTTGCTGGCTTCTGTTTATGCTTCAAGCCCCAATTGGAGCGATGAACCAGCCTTGAACAAGTGTACTTATTTTGTAGTTTTGGACAAACTGCAGAGAGCAAAGGCGGTAGACCCTTCTGTAACAGAGAAGGCTGATGAACTGATCCGCACATATTCGCGCCACACCCCGCAAACAAAAGATTTGTTTATGTTGGGTTACAAGGCCGGTGATAGAGTGGAAATCGGCGGTTGGATTGGTGAAACGACAACCATCAGATAAAGTACACATGACGTTGCGACCAACTGAGGTTTTTGATTCTGAACATACAAGCATAACCATTGCTTTGGCAATGGTTATGCTTCTTTTGTTTTCGGCTTGTGGGGGCAATAAAAAAGCATTGGGATCTGCCATTACCGAACGCGACTCGTTGCCAGTGATGGATACCCGGGGGGTGGCTACAATGATTTCTGATTCGGGAATCATACGTTACCGGCTGAATGCGGAAGAATGGCAGGTATATGACCGAAAATCGCCTTCGTATTGGGCCTTCGAGAAAGGAGTGTATGTGGAGAAGTTCGATTCTGTGTTTCAGGTTGAGGCCAGTATTGAGGCCGATACGGCTTATTATTACGATAAGCAGAAGTTGTGGAAACTGATGAGCAATGTACATATTCAGAACCAGAGGGGGGAGAAGTTCGATACAGAACTGTTGTATTGGGATCAGAATAAACGGCGGGTGTATTCGGACAAGGCCGTTCGGGTGGAGCAGCCCGACCGGATTATATATGCCGAGGGATTTGAGTCAAACGAACAGATGACCAAGTATACATTTTATAAAATGAACAATACCGTTTTCTATGTGGATGAGGAGAATATCTCTTCTGTCCCAGCTGACAGCTTGCAAAACGATAGTGTCAAGTAAAACAATGCATGGATGCTCTGATATATATTTACTTGTTGATAACAATGGCTTTTTCGGCTTTTTTCTCGGGCATGGAAATAGCTTTTGTTTCGATTGACAAACTGCGTTTTGAAATGGAGCGCAAGCCGGGACCGGTGTCGGGCATTATTTCTTATCCCAACAACTTTATTTCGACGATGTTGGTGGGAAACAATATCGCGCTTGTAATATACGGTATCCTGATGGCTGAGCTTATTGAAGAAAATCTGTTGTCGGGGTTGGTTTCTAACCATTTTGTGCTGGTTTTGTTGCAGACTGTCATATCCACACTTATTATTTTGGTTACGGGGGAATTTTTGCCGAAGAATCTGTTCAAAATAGATCCTAACCTGATGTTGCGCATTTTTTCCATTCCTCTCTTTGTGTGTTATGTTGTTTTATTTCCGATTTCCAAATTCGCTTCCTGCTTGTCGTATATATTTCTTAGGGTTTTCGGGCTGAAAGTCAATAAGGAAGTGTCTGACAAGGCATTCGGAAAGGTGGATTTGGACTATTTCATACAAACCAGTATCGAAAACGCGGATAAGGAAGAGGAACTGGATACCGAAGTGAAGATTTTTCAGAATGCACTTGACTTTTCAAATGTGAAAATACGCGATTGTATAGTGCCGCGTACAGAGATTGTAGCGGTTGATGTAACGGCCTCACTTGAAGAGTTGAGAAATTTGTTTGTGGAGTCTGGTATATCCAAGGTTATTGTTTATGAGGGCAATATAGACAATATTATAGGCTATATCCATTCGTCGGAGATGTTTCGTAACCCGGTTGACTGGAAACAGAATGTGAAGGAAGTACCCATTGTACCTGAAACGATGGCGGCGCATAAACTGATGAAGCTTTTCATGCAACAAAAAAAGACGATTGCCGTGGTGGTGGATGAGTTTGGTGGAACAGCGGGGATTGTGTCGTTAGAAGATTTGGTTGAGGAAATTTTTGGTGATATTGAAGATGAGCACGATAATACTTCCTATGTGTGTAAACAGGTGGGCGAGCATGAGTATGTCTTATCAGCCCGTTTGGAGATTGAAAAAGTGAACGAGACTTTTGGGTTAGATTTACCGGAATCAGATGATTATCTGACGGTGGGAGGCTTGATTTTGAATCATTATCAGAGTTTCCCAAAGATGCACGAGGTGATTACCATTGAACATTTCCGTTTTAAAATAATAAAAGTAACTACTACAAAAATAGAGTTGGTACGCCTGGAAGTGCTTGAATAATCTATTTGGATATATTTTTTGTTTAATAGATGGATGCGTATTTGCATTTTTTTGTATCTTCGTGCCCTAAATTGTGATTGGAATAAAATGATAAACAAATAAAAATCGTATTAACAAAATGGCAACATTACAAAACATTCGGTCTAAAGGACCGCTATTGGTGATTGTTATTGGTGTGGCGCTGTTTGCTTTCATTGCAGGAGATGCGTGGAAGGTGCTTCAGCCGCATCAGTCACAAGATGTAGGTGAAGTAAACGGAGAATCGCTTTCTGCACAGGATTATCAGAAAATGGTGGAAGAATACACGGAAGTGGTGAAGCTTTCTACCAATACGACTGCATTGAGTGAGGTGGAAACCAACAATCTGAAAGATGAAGTGTGGAATACATATGTAAGAAACAAACTGATTGAAAACGAGGCCAAGAAATTGGGCTTGACTGTCTCTAAGGCCGAAATCCAGTCTATCATTGACGAAGGTACGCACCGTCTGCTGCAGCAGACGCCGTTCCGTAATCCTGCTACGGGAACCTTTGACAAAGATATGCTGAAAAAGTTTTTGGTGGAATATTCAAAAATGAATGTGGCTCAGATGCCTTCACAATATGCCGAATATTATGAGTCTATGTACAAATTGTGGTCGTTCATCGAAAAGACACTGGTACAGACCCGATTGCAGGAGAAATATCAGGCTTTGTTATCCAAGTCTTTGCTGTCCAATCCTGTAGATGCCCAAACTGCATTTGAAGCCAAGACTGAACAGACAGATTTGCTATTGGCTGGTATTCCTTATTCTTCGGTAGCTGATTCTTTGGTTACAGTCAGTGAGTCGGATTTGAAGAAGGCTTATGATGGCAAGAAGGAACAGTTCAGACAATATGTGGAGACACGTAATATCAAGTATATCGATGTTCAGGTTAATGCAAGCCAAGAGGACAAGGATGCCATTCGGAAAGAAATGGATGAGTATACCTCACAACTGGCCAATATGAATGAAGATTATGCTTCGTTTGTACGTTCTACCGGTTCTACCGTGCCTTATGTTGATTTATATTGCACTACACGTGCATTGCCTGCCGATGTTGTAGCTCGTTTGGACTCTGTAGCTGTGGGTGATGTATTTGGGCCGTATTATTATGTGTCCGACAATACTATCAATACGTTCAAGAAGCTTGCTTCGGCTTCTATGGCTGACTCAATTGCGTTCCGTCAGATTCAGGTGATGGCCGATGATGCTGCTAAAACGAAGGCTTTGGCCGACAGTATTTATACTGCTATCAAGGGTGGGGCTGACTTTGCTGAAGTGGCTAAAAAGTACGGCCAAACCGGTGAGGCTGTTTGGATTTCATCTGCCAACTACGAAGGAGTCCAGCTGGATGGTGACAACGTGAAGTACATTAATGCTGTTACGACCTTAGGTAAGGGTGAGTTGGCAAACCTTTCTTTGCTGCAAGCTAATGTGGTTTTGCAGGTTACTGATAAGAAAGCTGTAAAAGACAAATACAAAGTGGCTGTTATCAAGCGTCCAGTTGAATTCAGCAAGGAAACCTACAATAAGGCTTATAATGAATTCAGCCAGTTCATCGCTGCGAACAATACACTTGAAAAAATGGTGTCTAATGCTGAAGATGCCGGTTACAGACTGCTTGACAGGATGGACCTCTCCAGTGCTGAGCATGGTATTGGTGGTATCCAGGGCACGAAAGATGCTTTGAAGTGGGCTTTTGAAGCAAAACCGGGTGAAGTTTCGGGCTTGTACGAATGTGGTGAGAGTGATCATATGCTGATGGTGGGTGTTGTCAGTGTAGTGCCTGAAGGTTATCGTCCTCTGTCTTTGGTAAAAGATCAGCTGCGTTTTGAAGTGCTGCGTGATAAGAAAGCCGAAAAAATTATGGCTGACATGAAGAGTGCTGGTGCTACAACGCTGGCTCAGTATGCTGGTATGGCTAATGCCGTGCAGGATTCTGTGAAACTTGTTACTTTTGCTGCACCGGCTTACGTTCCGGCTTTGGGTAGCAGCGAACCATTGGTTAGCGCATATGCTTCTGTTGGCGAAATGAATCAGTTGAGTGCTCCTGTTAAGGGTGTGGCCGGGGTATTTGTATTGCAGCCTTATGCGAAGGAAAAAAATAATGAAACCTATGACCAGAATACAGAAAAAAATACTCAGGCTTCCCTGTATATGCGCATGGCCAGTCAGTTTATGAGTGATTTGTATCTGAAGGCTGAAGTAAAGGATACAAGGTATCTGTTCTTCTAATATCATAACCGTATTAAGAACTACTACTTACGTAGTCAAAAGAAAGCCGTCCGACAGTTGTGTCGGGCGGTTTTTTGTTGCTTCTTCATTTCATTTTCTGTCTATATTCGCTGCCTTATGCAACTTTATTTTTACCTTTGCACAAATTGGAGAGTATGTCAAAGCGATTGCATTTCAGGCTCTCTCCCCTGGGGGAAATCGGATACACCGCTTCGTTTTGTCCCTTTTTGGATAGAATTGAATTAATGAATGGATTTGTATGCAGAAAAATGCTCTTTTAGGACTGACACTAAACGACCTGCAGGCAGTTGTGAAAAATCTAGGTATGCCTGGTTTTGCAGCCAGGCAGATTGCTTCGTGGCTGTATGACAAAAGAGTTTCTTCGATTGACGAGATGACTAACCTTTCTATAAGACATCGTGAACTGTTGAAAGAGGCCTATGTGGTTGGGGCAGAACCGCCTGTGGATGCCATGCGTTCGATTGACGGTACGGTAAAGTATTTATATAAGGTGGGTGATGGGCATTTTGTTGAAGCCGTTTACATACCAGATGGGGAGCGGGCTACACTGTGTGTGTCTTCGCAAGTGGGCTGTAAAACGAATTGTAAATTCTGTATGACTGGCAAGCAAGGTTTCACCGCCAGTCTGACAGCAGGCCAAATTCTTAATCAAATCAATTCATTGCCTGAGCGGGAGAAACTGACCAATGTGGTGATGATGGGTATGGGAGAACCGTTGGACAATCTGGATGAAGTGTTGAAAGCGCTGGAGGTTATGACTGCTCCTTATGGTTATGCCTGGAGTCCGAAGCGTGTCACGCTTTCTACAGTGGGTTTACGAAGAGGATTGAAAAGGTTCATTGAGGAGTGTGATTGCCATTTAGCTGTCAGTCTCCACTCTCCGTTACCTCAGCAACGGCGAGAATTAATGCCTGCCGAGCGGGCATTTTCAATTACGGAAATTGTCGATGTGTTGGGAAATTATGATTTCAGCAAGCAACGCCGTTTGTCTTTTGAATATATTATGTTCAAGGGGGTGAATGATTCGTTGCTGTATGCAAAAGAATTGTTAAAGTTGTTGCGGGGATTGGACTGTCGCATAAATCTTATCCGTTTCCATGCCATACCAGAGGTGGATTTGGAGGGTTCCGATATGGATACGATGACTGCTTTTAGGGATTACCTGACTTCACACGGCCTGTTTACAACCATTCGCGCTTCGCGTGGTGAAGATATCTTTGCCGCTTGCGGTATGTTGTCGACGGCCAAACAAGAAGAGAATAAACAAGAATTAATATAAATTATTAACTTGGGCTAAGGGGATGTTACGCATTCTTCGTAGCTTTGTAAAAACTAAATTTGTAATGATTATGAAAAGGCGCTTGTTTTATTTGGGAATGCTTGTTGTGTTTGCTGTGTTTTCGTCGTGTAGCAACAAGAGTGGAAAACGTGTCTTTGCTCCTACTTCGAGTGGGCGTCCATATGAGTTGTTGGTAGTTATTGACCAGGGTATGTGGGAACGTCCTGCTGGTCGTGCGCTGTATAATGTGCTTGACTCGGATGTTCCGGGGTTGCCGCAGTCGGAACGCTCATTCCGTATCATGTATACAGATCCTACAAATTACGATTCTACCTTGAAACTGATTCGCAATATCATAATCGCAGAGGTGGATGGAACCCGTTTTACACAGCCTAAGTTTAAATATACGAAAGATGTATATGCTGCTCCGCAGGTGATATTGACCATACAGTCACCGGATGAGGCTTCTTTTGAAAAGTTTGTGGAAGAAAATACGCAAGTGATTGTGGACTTCTTTACGCATGCAGAGATGAATCGGCAGATTGTACTGTTGGAAAATTCACACAGTGATTATATTGCGACAAAGGTGAAAAGCAAGTTTGATTGTGATATATGGGTACCCAGTGAACTGACTTCTACCAAGGAAGGGGAAAATTTCTTTTGGGCAGGTACCAATACCGCTACTGCAGATCGTAATTTAGTCATTTACTCGTTCCCTTATACGGATGTTAACGTGTTTACGAAGGAAGGTTTCATACAAAAGCGTGATTCTGTGATGAGGGTCAACATTCCGGGTGCCCGTGAAGGCATGTATATGATGACCGACTCGCTGATGACCGAGGTGAAGCCCATTACGGTACAAGGCGAGTATGCATTGGAAATCCGTGGATTGTGGCGCGTAAAGGGTGATTTTATGGGTGGGCCGTTTGTTTCGCATGCGCGTGTAGACAGAGCCAACCAACGTGTAATTGTTGCGGAAGTGTTTGTTTATTCTCCTGATAAAATGAAGCGTAATTTAATCCGTCAGATGGAAGCTTCTTTGTATACATTGAAACTGCCTAACAGTAAGGCGGAAAATGTGGAAATACCGGTAGAGGCTGTTCAGCAAGATACGGATGTAAATAAGAAATAAGATGGAAACTGCGAAAATAAGAGTTGGTATAACACAAGGTGATATAAACGGAGTCGGTTATGAAGTGATATTGAAAACTTTTGCAGACCCGTTGATGCTTGAACTTTGTACTCCCATTGTTTACGGTTCGCCTAAGGTGGCTGCCTATCATCGCAAATCACTTGATTTGCCTACAAATTTCAGTATTGTTAATTCAGCTGCCGAAGCGGTAAACGATCGTCTGAATGTGGTGAACTGTACGGATGATGAAGTGAAAGTGGAATTTTCAAAAGCCGATGCCGAAGCCGGCAAGGCAGCTTTGGGAGCTTTGGAGAAAGCTATTGAAGAGTATAAAGCAGGGCTGATTGATGTAATCGTGACAGCGCCGATTAACAAGCATACTATCCAGTCGGAAGAATTTTCCTTCCCGGGGCATACGGAATACATAGAGCAGGCTTTGGGAAATGGCTCGAAAGCTCTGGTGATTTTGTTGAAAAACGATTTTCGTGTGGCATTGGTTACAGGGCATATCCCTGTATGCCGGATAGCTTCGGAGATAACCAAGGAATTGATCGAAGAAAAACTGGAAATTTTTAACCGTTCGCTGAAGTTGGATTTTGGTATTAGTGCTCCGCGTATAGCCGTGTTGTCTTTGAATCCTCATGCCGGAGATAACGGTTTGTTGGGTACTGAAGAACGGACTGTCATTATTCCTGCACTTCAGGAAATGGGGGCTAAAGGAATATTGTGTTATGGGCCTTATCCGGCAGATGGTTTTATGGGCTCGGGAAATTTTTCTCATTTTGATGGTATACTGGCCATGTATCACGACCAGGGACTGGCTCCATTTAAGGCATTGGCCATGGATGAAGGGGTGAACTTTACTGCCGGACTTCCGGTGGTGCGTACCTCACCGGCCCATGGTACCGCTTATGACATTGCCGGAAAAGGAATTGCTTCGGAAGACTCTTTCCGACAGGCTGTTTACGTTGCCATTGACGTGTTCCGTAATCGGCAGAATAAGAAAGCGGCATCGGCCAATCCGTTGCGTAAGCAGTATTATGAAAAACGGGATGACAGTGATAAGCTGAAACTTGATAGTGTAGAAGAGGATTTATAAGAGATTGGGTATATGACAAAAGCGGAAATACAACAAGTAAAACTCCGTTTTGGCATCATTGGCAACAACGAAGCCTTGCTGCGTGGCATTGACATTGCCATACAGGTGGCACCTACCGACTTGTCTGTATTGATTACGGGTGAAAGTGGGGTGGGAAAGGAAAGTTTTCCGCAGATTATTCACCAATATAGTCGGCGCAAACATGGGCAATATATTGCGGTGAATTGCGGCGCTATTCCGGAAGGGACTATTGATTCTGAGTTGTTCGGACATGAAAAGGGTGCCTTTACAGGTGCTATCGGTGAACGGAAGGGGTATTTTGGGGAGGCCAACGGTGGTACTATTTTCTTGGATGAGGTGGGAGAGTTACCGTTGTCAACGCAGGCTCGTTTGCTTCGTGTGCTTGAGAGTGGTGAGTTTATCAAAGTGGGGTCTTCTAAAGTGGAGAAAACAGACGTACGCATTGTTGCGGCTACTAATGTAAACCTGACACAGGCCATTGCTGACGGCCGATTCCGTGAAGATTTGTATTACCGCTTGAGCACGGTGCCTATCCAGGTGCCTCCATTGCGTCAGCGTGGGGAAGATGTGGTACTGTTGTTTCGTAAGTTTGCTTCCGATTTTGCCGAGAAATACCATATGCCTGCCATTCAGTTGACCGAAGATGCCAGGCAGATGCTGCTGGCATATTCCTGGCCGGGCAATGTGCGGCAGTTGAAGAACATTGCCGAACAGATATCCATCATTGAGACGAACCGTGAGATTAATGCTACTGTTTTGAAAACTTATCTTCCGGCTCAAAACGATGGGCAGCATTTGCCGGTGTTGCTGGGTGGAGGTAAAGGTAATAAAGGCTTTGAAAGTGAACGTGAAATACTCTACAAAGTGCTTTTCGATTTACGTCAAGATGTGACAGACCTGAAAAAGCTGGTGCATGAAATTATGACAGAACATAGTACAGTGTCTGCTCCACCGGTTTCATCGACACCTTACTATACGCAGGCTGCCGAGGTAGTAACCCCTCCTTCGGTGTTGCAGGGTGTGCCGGCTATTATACGTTCTTCGACAAAGACTTCGCATGCGGTTGATGATGACATACAGGATACGGAAGAATATGTTGAGGAATCGTTGTCATTGGACGATGTGGAAAAAGAGATGATTCGCAAGGCTTTGGAGAAACACCACGGCAAGCGGAAGAGTGCGGCGCAAGATTTGAATATTTCCGAGCGTACATTATATAGAAAAATAAAGGAATATGGTTTGGATTAAACGGTTGGCAGTGCTTGTTGCACTGGCAGGATTGGTGTTTGTGGTATATTCATGCAAAATCAGCATAGGACTTGCACCCATCAGTTCGATAGATTATAATAAGGTAAAGACAATCTCGATTGCTGATTTCCAGAATAGAGCTGAATATGTGTATGCTCCGCTGGCAATAGAATTCAATCAGAAACTGAAGGATATGTTTATCCAACAGGCCAAACTTCGGTTAGTCGACTCTGGTGGTGACCTTGAACTGGACGGTGAAATAACCGGATACAATCAATATAATGAATCGGTGGATGCCAGTGGTTATTCATCAAAAGTAAAGCTTACGTTGACAGTGAATGTGCGTTATGTCAATAACACCAATCATGAGGAAGATTTTGAGCAACAGTTTTCTGCATTCCAGACGTATGATTCGTCACAATTGCTGACTTCCGTGCAAGATGGCTTGATTACGGTAATGGTAAAAGACATTACCGAGCAGATTTTTAATTCAACCGTAGCTAACTGGTAATTTGGGCATGACTTCCGTATGTTTGCAACATTGGATTGAACATCCTGAGAATCTGAACAAAGATTCTGTGGATGAATTGCGTATTTTATTGGAGCGTTATCCTTATTTTCAGTCGCTTCGATTGCTTTATCTTAAAAACCTGTATCTGCTTCACGATGCCCGTTTTGGCGATGAATTACGCAAATCGGTTCTTTATGTAGCCGACCGCAGGATGCTGTTTCGTTTGATAGAGGGATTGCCTGGTAACTGGGTATCTGATACCTTGACTACTGTTCGGCACAACGAGAGAACAGAAGAACCTGGTATTGACCGTACGCTTTCGCTGATTGACGCTTTCCTGGCATCTGCCCCAAAGGAACAGCATACCCGGTCGGTAGAGTTGGATTATACGGTAGACTATACGGCTTACCTGATGCGCGAAAATGAAGGAACCGAAATTGCGGATAACGGTGAGGCTCCCAAGTTACGCGGTCAGGAACTGATAGATGGTTTTATTCGTGAGAGCGAGCGGACAGACAAGCCTATGGGGGAGAACACGAATCCGGAAAAATTGCAATCGGACTCAGGTAAGGAAGGTGCTGAGTTTAAACGGGAACCTGTTGCGGATGTACCAGCTGAACAACAGGAGGAACTGGATGATAGCTATTTTACGGAGACTTTGGCTAAAATCTATATCAAACAGCACCGATATGAGAAAGCCCTTGAAATTATTAAAAAATTAAGTTTGAATTATCCAAAAAAAAATGCTTACTTTGCAGACCAAATCAAAACTTTGGAAGAATTGATTATTAACGCTAAATCAAAATAACGAAAAATGTACTTATTATTAATTATCTTAATGGTGATTGCATCTGTGCTGATGTGTTTCATCGTGTTGATT
>Ga0192245_10778_pt1 | contig 10964 bp, 5 predicted proteins | sample Koala_Koa27_M3_FD_131238 | JGI IMG/M metagenome (GOLD analysis project Ga0192245, IMG submission 131238) | Enriched cells from koala feces incubated with labeled cellulose particles, San Francisco Zoo, California, United States - Koala_Koa2-7_M3 ...
TCCCGGCGGAGATTGGCGTGGAGTTTGGGTTTGTACTTTCCGTAAAAAAGGGAAAAGGGGAAACATTGGATTTCCGGATCGACCATCCTCCTTTTCCGGATGAAAGCGGGGAGATCATGCCGCCATTTGAAGGGAGCTATTTTGTGAATAGTAATGACTTCTTATTTTTTATCGGAGATACGGTCTGGGAACCGGTAGAAGATAAAAAAGGACGCTGGGTGGTTACCGTCTTCTATAAAGGAAAAACAGTCGCCACCAAAATATTTCAAATCATCTGAAAATAGAGGTAAAAACAAATAATAAATATCAAACCTCTCCTAACTGTTTTTTAAGTTTTTTCAGTCATCGTCACTTTTTTATTTGTAAACAACTTACTACCAAACAAATATCCCTTAAAAATAAAGTGACTGAGAAAGTGACTGAGATTTCCCGGTCACTTTCCCAGCACATTTGTATAGATACCCCAAAGAGGTAGTAAGCCTGTTTTACAGATCACGTATGCTTCTATTCATAACAAACTATACGCCTGATGCCGAACCAGTAGGTTAAAGGTCAGGAGGTACAGGGTTAAAGGTCCTGATGTTCAACCCTGAAGATGCCGATGTTCAACCTTAAAGGTCCTGACCTTCAACCTAAGAGGATGGTATGAAATGAATAGTAAATCATCCACTTCCGGATAAGACATGATGTGTGAAACGATAATACCAGTATAGGTTATCACTGCGAAATACCTACTTATTCAAATAACTTTTTATTTGTCCAATAACTCCAGGTTGGAAAACATTAAAAAAGGAATGGCTTTTATCTGATTAAAAAGTGACCGAAAAGGAGATATCCCAAAAGTAAAACAAGAAAATTAAAAAAGTTACGATTCATAAGTAGTTACCCCGACAGGGCTTACATGTAACTAATCCCAAGTAGAACCCAGTCATGTTCGGAAGATTTTTGCGAAGAGTGATTTTCGAAGGGTGATCTTTGTCTCTTAAGTCCCAAAGGGACGGCACATAGTAGCCTGGGACGCAAGTCCCAGGTAGAGAGATCCCCACCCAGGGTGTGCTGTAGGTACACCCCCTCTCGTATATTTGCTATGTATTATATATTAAGTTGTCTTAAAGAAGAACAAGGGATAAACTTGTAATAAATAAAAACAGAAAAGAAAGAATAGGATGAAGAATCCCCTCTAGATAATCCCTCAGGTGATATATCGTTCTTAAGATATCTCTCCTATTTTTTTCTTCTCTATTGAGTCTGGATCAGTATCTAGTGAATAAGTCAGGTTACTTATATCCCGCATACAGTACGAGAGAAGATGTCTGGTAGAGAAGTTTCTTATCTGGTAGCAAAAAAATAGTTATATGGAAAAACGTTTTGTAGCTGGCCTTGATATAGCCAAAGATAAGTTTGATGTATCTATTAAAGTAAAAAAGGAGGATGGGTCTTTAGCCATAAAAGGAAGTTCCCATTTTAGTAATGACAAAGAAGGATTTGACAAGTTCTTAGCCTGGGTGTTTAAACGAACTAAAGGAGAGAACAACGGCTTACACATACTCATGGAAGCCACGGGGGTATACTATGAAGAGTTGGCTCATTATTTATATGAACAGCAAATCCGGGTCTATGTAGTACTTCCCAATAAAGTAAGGAACTATCTAAGGAGTTTAAACATCAAAACCAAGACAGATAAAACCGATGCCCACCTATTAGCCCAAATGGGCTTTGAACAAACCCTTACTCCCTGGAAACCTATGTCAGGGCAATACATTGAGCTTCGGGATCTAACCCGGGCCATTTTAGCCCTTCAAAAAGATCTTGTCATTATTAAATCCAGACTCCATGCCCTTCTTTATTCTAAAAATAAATCTGAAAGAGTCAGAAATATCTATGAAAGAGAAATAGCCTTTATCGAAAAAAGTATAGAAGAGCTACGCAAGGAGCGCAAAAAGTTAACCGATAAAGACCCTATGCTAAAAGAAAAGATCAAAAACCTTACTACCATTAAAGGGGTAGGGTTTGATACGGCTATTGGAATTATTGCAGAGACCAATGGTTTTGAACTTTTCACCTCTCAGCGTCAACTGGTCAGTTATGCCGGACTGGATGTCTCACACAACCAATCCGGCACAAAAACACGAGCCAGTCATATCAGCAAAAAAGGGAATGCCCGGATAAGGCATCTACTGTTTATGCCAGCCATTAGTGCTGTTGCCTATAACAAACCTATTCGTCTTTTGCACCAAAGAATAAAAGAGAGAAACCCAAAACATCCTATCAAAGGAGTGGTAGCTGGAATGAGAAAATTATTACTACAAATATATACACTATATAAAAAAGGCCAGCCCTTCGATGAAGATTATAAGTGGGGAAAAGAAATATAAGAACAAGGAACCTTAGGCTAATTGTTCTTATTTACTAAAAAAAGTGGGACGAACAAAGCGTCCCACACTTGATAGACATACGATCAACGAATTGTCCGTAGCCTTCATTGCTTTAAAGCAAAGATAGGAGGGTTTTCAATAATAGCAAAAAATAATCCCCTTTTTTCTTGTTTTATAATATAGTATCTTATGAAAACAATCGGTTGGTATATGTAGTGTCGTGCTTACAGCACTCCATTGACTACTGATACCTGACCTGGGACTTGCATCCCAGGCTATTATATGACATCCTTTCAGGACTTAAGAGATCAACACTGGCAAATCCGGAGCATGAGAGATAAAGATCACCCTTCGCCAATCACCCTTCGAAAAATCTTCCGGACAGGACTGGATGGAACCCGGGGTATAGGCGAAACCCCTCTCCACAGTAACCCTGAAAAGGGTTGAACCCGCTTCGGGGTTCATAGCGTGTGGTTGCTTTCCGCCACGGGTTTCACCCGCGGTTATTTACATTCAAGCCCTTTGGGCTTACAAGCTGTAACTTTGTCAAAGAGCATATACACTTTGGAGACAGTCACTTTCTCAGTCACCGATTTTTTTATCTTTATTTATTTGGTAGTAAGTTGTTTACAAATAAAAAAGTGACGATGACTGAAAAAATTTAAAAAAAACAATTAGTAAAGAAATATATACAGAAATGCAAATGATAGTGATCGAAATGGAGCTGCATGCTCGAAGGAGACTTATGATGTAGTATAGTCAAAAGAGATCCGGATCTCTTTTTATCAATAGCCTATATGATATGATTATGCATATGGATGGTAGAATTACCAGATAAAGAGATTGTTGAAATGCGGAGTTGAAATTTAAACCGGCTCTTCATCTTGTTTATCTTCTTATTTTCTCTAACTTTGGAAAAATGAACAGAGTATTGAAGTGTAAGGAGTAGCAGCTTACTTACCATATACTACGGGCTATTTCCTCCTTTCCCTCTTTACTCTCCTAATATGCTCTGCTATGGAATTAAGACTACCTCAAAAACAGGATGTTGCTGATCCGATCCTTCTGAATACGAAAACGTTGGTGGTGATTGGGGCAAACGGCGCCGGAAAAAGTTCTTTTGGGAAAGAACTGATGAGAACCTATCCGGACCAGGCGGAAAAGATATCCGGTATGCGGGCTTTATTCATTCAGACAGAAAATGATATTCCCTTGCAGGAGGACCAGGTCAGCCGGGTGCAGAAAATGATCATGGAACGGATGTTTGTACCCCGTTTATCGGAATATGAAAAGCTGATGGTCCATCTGCAGGCGGAAGAGTTTGACGCGGCTGTGGATTATAAAGAGAATAGTAAACAGATTCCGGGCTTACCCCCTCCCCTCACTAAAATTGACCGCATCCAGCAAATATGGGAAAAGGCGTTTCCCCACAATAAATTGCTCCGCAAATCCGGATTTATAGAACTGGCTTCAGCGAACCGGCATGGAGAAGCCTATGGAGCTTCCAAGATGAGTGACGGTGAGAAAATCGTATTTTATCTGATCGGAGCGGTTCTTTGTGCACGTCCCAATGCCCTGTTAATTATAGAAGGGCCGGATCTTCTTCTCCATGATTCCATCAAAAATATGCTGTGGAATGATATAGAAGAACTACGGCCGGATTGTACATTCGTCTATCTCACCCATGACATTGACTTTGTAGTGAACCGGCAGAATAGCACCTGTGTATGGGTGCATTCCTATAATGCAGAGGAAGATATGTGGGAGTATGAAATCCTGGAGGGAGACGGGAAATTCCCGGAAGAATTATATATCGAGATTTTAGGAAGCCGGAAACCGATCCTGTTTATTGAAGGTACGGATTTCAATAGTATTGATAACCGGCTTTACCCGATGATCTTTCCGGATTATTTAGTTAAACCAATGGGAGGTTGCCAGAAAGTGATCGAAACGACCAAAGCTTTCCGGCAGCTAAAAGATTTTCATACCCTGGATTCCAAAGGGATCGTGGACCGGGACAGGCGTACAGAGGGAGAGATCCGGTATCTCCGGGATCAGCATATCTATGTGCCGGATGTAGCAGAGGTAGAAAATCTGTTAATGTTAGAAGAGATCATTAAAATAGTAGCCATCCGGTTGATGAAAGATCCGGAAATTGTTTTCAAACAAATAAAAGAGAATGTGATCCGGTTGTTCAGTAAGGATCTGGAATCACAAATCATCCTGCATGCCAAACACCGGGTACGGAAAAAATTAGAAAAAGCAATGAACCGGAAAATTACCACGATCGGGGAACTAAGTGAACATGTAATTGGTTTACAAGATAATATTGATGTCAACCAACTATACAATGAACTCTCGGAAGAATTTTCCGGATATATCCATACAGAAGATTATAAAAGTATTCTGCGGATATATAACCATAAAGGGATATTACCACAAAGCCGGTTATGTAATATCATAGGAGTGAGTAACAAAGAGAGTTATTTCAACCTGATCCTCTCTATTTTAAAAGAGAATAAAGAAGATGCGGAAGTGATCCGGAACACGATCAAAGGCTCATTGGGGATGTAAAAAAGTCTGGTAAAAAGAAAGAAAAGTCAGTAAAAAGTCGTTTTTTTGTACAGACATTTATATCATAAACCGTAAAATTCCCATTCAGAATATATTATGCGTACTACAGCATTACAATATCTATATTTACAAAAACCTGTGACCATGGTGATTATGATCTGTATGATCTCCGTATTACCATGGATTGCGTTAGGAGATTTTGCAACCAAAGGTGAACCTCGTGAAGCTGCAGTGGCTATTTCCATGCTTGAATCGGGGAACTGGATCTTACCCCAGGTATATGCAGATGAGTTTGCTTATAAACCGCCCTTAGCACATTGGCTCATGGCTGCTTTTTCTTATCCGCAGGGATATGTCAGTGAGTTTACCGCCCGGCTGCCTTCTGCCCTGGCATTCATCACCCTGATCGGCTTTACACTGTTTTTCTTTGGAGAACGGATCAAATTTCAGGAAGCTTTTATTGCCACTCTTCTTTTATTAACCTGTGTGGAGTTCAACAGGGCGGGTATGACCACCCGGGTAGATATGCTGTTAACCACCTTTATGGTCATCGGGCTTTTCCGGCTCTATCGATGGGAAAATAAACTGGAATTAAATGGATTACCCGTAGGAATCCCCATCCTGCTGGGACTGGCTGTTTTAACGAAAGGTCCTGTGGGGATTATTCTACCGCTGTTTGTTTTTGGCGTATATTTATTAATCCTTAATAAATACAGTCTGCTCACCGTGTTCCGGTCCCTGTTTTATGTGGGAGTATCCTCCTGCTTTCTGCCATTACTCTGGTATATCGCAGCCTGGAAACAGGGGGGAGATGATTTCCTAAATGTAGTGTTAGCAGAAAATTTCGGTCGTTTTTTCCATACATCCACTCCCATGATTAACTACGAACTGGGACATGCGAACGGAGCATGGTACAATGCCGTCACCTTATTAGCCGGATTTATGCCCTGGACTGTGTTCTTTTTCTTTTCTTTGTTCGGCATGAAACTTCATAAGCCCTCTTCCTCTATCCGGGAGACCCTTAGGAATAGCTGTCAAAAGATCCGGTCCATGGAGAAAGTCAAGCTGTTCAGTCTCGTGGCTTTGGTGTGTATCATTTTCTTTTACTGCATTCCTTCCAGTAAAAGAAGTGTCTACCTCATGCCGGCCTATCCGTTTATCGCTTTATTCTTAGCGGAGTATGCGATCTTCCTGACGGAATACCGTACGAAGGTAACCCGTATATTCGCAGCGTTTCTGGCAACCCTTGCTGCGATTGTATTAACAGGTCTCACCCTGATTATGGCAGGAGTGGTGGATCCGTTAGTGATTGCCGGACAGTTCACGGATAAGATCCGGACTCTTTCCACCATAGAGATGGCTACGCAAAGTTTATATACCCATCCCTGGTTATCTGCCTGTATCCTGCTCTTTTGCTTCATCGCTTTAGCCACTGTCTATTACCAGATGTTCAAAAAAATAAATATCAAGATACTTTATTCAACCATCTTTCTGGTTTTTACTATTAATTTACTCATTACAGGAGTGATTATGCTCGGTATTCGTGACGGAAGATCTTCCCGTCCTTTTGCAGAACACATCCTGGAAGAATATCCTTTGGATAAAACCAACGTATATGTGATGAACAGCCTGAAAGAGTACCGGAATATGTACGGATTAAACTTTTATATGGGGAATATTTTCCACAATTTTGAAAAGGAGATGCCGGAAAACGGATACTTCCTGGCAGGAGAAGAAGATATGGAAAAGGTGATCCGGAACTATGGGACTCAATATCATTTCCAACCTTTGACCTCCTCTATGAATCCAATCTATGAGGTCAGACAACGGATCATATTAAGTAAATTCCGGCGGAGATAATATTTATTTAATCCCTTTTCGGGAATATATACTACCATTCATTCCCCATATCCTATTATCCCAATAATTTAATAGCTCCAGATATGTTTCCCGCGAAGGCGGGAATCGCAAAGGAACCGGCAGTTTATACTTTTCTCAATAAAATACCGTCTGTTCCTATGCGATCCCCGCCTTCGCGGGGAACTCGTCTACTTGTTCTTAGTAAAGGAGTTCCCAGGGGAGATTCTGTATTTCATCTTTTTATAATGAAATCTTTCATTTTTTACCGGGAAGGCATTGGGGCAGCCGAAGGAGGAGGGGTTCCTACTCCCCATGACTTATTGGCTTTGGGTCCCATCACCACTTCCAGTACACCGCCATTTTGAATGTCGCTATGACTGAACCAGGGCTGGTCCCAGGTAACTCCATTCAGTTTAGCAGATTGAATATATTTATTTTCTTTGGAGGCATTCTTAGCAATGATCTCAAAGGTGTGTCCGTTTCCTACATCCATTTTCATGTGTTCAAACACCGGGCTACCGATATTGTATGTGGGTGATCCCGGAGTGACGGGATAGAATCCCATCTGGCTGAAAGCCACAAAAGCAGACACGCCACCGCCGTCTTCATCTCCTGGTATACCCATCAAATCATTCCGGAACCACATATCCAATAAGGTACGGATCCTTTTCTGGGTCTTCCAGGGTTGCCCGGCATAGTTATAAAGATAAGGAATATGGAAGGCCGGTTCGTTCCCCATAGAGAATTGTCCTACATTTCCTGTATGATCCGGTAATTCGGAGTAGAATTGCCACTTAGACATTCCCAACGGTTCGTTGAACATCTCTTCAAGTCCTTGAATAAAGGCTTCATTTCCTCCGATCAAAGAGATCAGGTCACCGATATTGTGCTGCACATCCCAACGGTAAACATATCCGTTGTTTTCATCATAGATATCCCGGGCTCCCAAACCTCCTGAATAGCGGTAGTCAATCCCTTCAAGGAATTGACCATCCTTATCTTTCGGGTGGAAGAATTTAGTTTCCGGATGAAATATATTCCGGTAGTTATAGGAAGCACGCAGATACTTTTCCGCCTCTTCTACCCGGCCCAATTCCAGCGCAATCAAAGAGAGACACCACTGGTCATAAGCCGTTCCCAGCGTAACGGCAATTGGCTGACGTTTTTCCCACATGGAAACATTCCGAACCGTCTCCTTTTCTCCGGGTTTCAAGGTAGGGATATAGCCATGTTCCTTATAGAAATCATCTAACCAGCCAGCCGGTTCTGCCGACCATGGGATCAGGGTTTTCTCTTCAATAGCTGCTTTACAGGCCAGATAGGCCTGTTCCAGGTCAAAACCTCTGACACCTTTCAGCCAGGCATCAATCACAGTGGCAACCGCATGATTTGAGTTCATACGGCGGGAGTCACCGGTCACTTCCGGGAAGGTAGGCATCCAGTTTGTTCCCATTTGTTGGGCCATCCGCAGATAAGAGTTAATGATGTCACTGGCCCGTTTTTCATCGATCAATACCCGGAGGGGATGGGTAGCGCGATAGGTATCCCAGATCCAGTCGTCCGTATAGAAAGGTGTTCCGTTGTCTTCATGTACCTGTCCGTCGAACGCACTGAAATAGCGTCCGTCTTCACTCAGGCAAACCGGACGTTCATAGCAGCGGTACATAGAGGTATAGAACACCACTTTGTCCTCCTCCGTTCCACCCGTCACCCGGATCTTATTTAATTCTTCATTCCAGATTTTCTTTCCGGTAGCAGCCACCTGGTTCACGTCATAGGTGTGAATTTCACGTTCCAGGTTTTTCTTTGCCTGCTCTGCGCTGATAAAAGAGATTCCGTAACGGATGCCCAACCGTTTCACTCCATCACCGAAATTCAATACCAGAGCGGCATCTTTTCCGTTTACCGATTGCTTCTGATAATCGATCTGTCCGACATCCGATATAACACCGGTTTTTTCCGCGTCAATATCTGTTTCGGCATACAGATAGACTCTTGTATTCCTGTTTGAATACTTATATCCGTCCACGTTGATGATCTGATATCCACTGACGGATTTACCATCATAGGCCAGTTCACCATTCCGGCTGTTAAAAACCAGATATGCAGGTGTATTACCGGCAAAAATAAGATTATAAACCGCACTTTGATGAGAAGGAGCATAGTCTACCTCTATCTGGGTATCGTCCAGGTATACCTGGTAGCGGTAGGGTTGAATTTTTTCCTGATCATAGCTATACTGAACAACCGGCAGAAGTCCTTGTTCCGGTCCCTGCCAGGGGCTTAGGTTAAATGCGGAGCTTCCCCGGTGACTTGTCACGATCAGCGGAAGTCCGGCCACTCTGTCTCCGGTGAAATCGGCACGTTCCGGATAGACACGTAACATACTGTTAGGCAGATGTACGGTCGGATAAGTAGGAACTAACAGGTGGCTGATGTTACCCATATACGGGTTGACATAATCTACTGGCGTTTTGTCCGAAACTGTTCTGTCTGCAGTATCCGGTACACAGGAAGTTGGTAGCCCGGTAAAGGCACAAAATGCCAGACATCCGAAGATGCCTGACATAATTGTCTTAGAATTAAATTTCATAAGCTTATTTCTTTTTCTGGTCGTGTACAGAGAATGAATAGGGGAAATCGTCCTGATTGATACCTCTGTTTTCGTTTGGTGTGCTACTCATCTTCACATCCAACACACCACCTTTGTGTAACTGGTCGTGGGTCAGATAGTTTTTGGTAGTAGTCTGTCCGTTCAAAGACATCGATTCAATATACAGGTTCTTTGCACTGTTGTCCGGTGCATTGATCACAAATTTATTTCCGTTTTCAAAGGTCATGGTTGCTTTCTTAAACAGCGGAGCACCCATCACGTACTGGTCCGTACCGGGACATACCGGATAGAATCCTAATGCAGAGAATACATACCAGGCAGATGTCTGTCCGTTGTCTTCGTCACCGCAATAGCCGTCCGGACCCGGAGTGTACATCTGATCCATTACCCGGCGCAACCAATACTGGGCTTTCCAGGGTTCACCAGCATAGTTATACATATAGATCATGTGCTGGATCGGCTGGTTACCGTGTGCATAGTTACCCATGTTCATGATCTGCATTTCACGGATTTCATGGATCACCTGGCCATAATAGCTGTCATCGAACAACGGCGGAACAATGAATACAGAGTCTAACATGGTTACGAATTCTTTCTTACCACCCATCAGGTCAATTAATCCCTGCGGGTCATGGAATACGGACCAGGAATAGTGCCAGCTATTACCTTCTGTGAAGGCATCTCCCCATTTCAAAGGAGAGAAAGGAGACTGGAAGGTTCCGTCTTCGTTTTTACCACGCATCAGGTTCGATTCCTTATCGAACAGGTTTTTATAGTTCATGGCACGTTTAGCAAACAAATCCACTTCTTTTTTCGGACGGCCTAAATCTTTAGCTAATTTCCAGATACACCAGTCGTTATAAGCATATTCTAATGTACGGGCAGCATTTTCATTGATATTCACATCATAAGGAACATATCCTAATTTGTTATAATAATCAAATCCTAAACGTCCGGTGGAACCGATTTTTGGGTGAACAGATTCTGTTCCGGTGATCAGACCTTTATATAATGTTTCCAGATCATCTACTTTCACTCCTTTCATATAGGCATCTACCAGAATAGAAGCTGAGTTGTTCCCTACCATACAATTCCGGTGGCCAGGGCTTGCCCATTCAGGATAGAATCCGCTTTCTTTGTAGGTATTGATTAGACCTTCCTGCATCTCTTTATTAATCGATGGGAACATCATGTTCAGGAATGGGAACAGGCAACGGAAGGTATCCCAGAAGCCGGTATCCGTAAACATATAGCCGGGCAGTACCTCTCCATTATAAGGGCTGTAGTGTACTACATTTCCGGTTGCATCAATTTCATAGAATTTACGGGGGAAAAGCAAAGAGCGATACAGACAGGAATAGAATGTACGGTACTGGTCCAGGTTTCCACCTTCCACTTCAATGGTTCCCAGTACATCATTCCATGCTTTTTTACCTTTTGCCACTAACGTATCAAAATTGTCGTTTCCTAATTCCTTCAGGTTAATCTCAGCCTGTTCTGGACACCACAGACCGGTAAGATGGGTAACGGATGGGCCTATG
>Ga0192245_10812_pt1 | contig 10933 bp, 9 predicted proteins | sample Koala_Koa27_M3_FD_131238 | JGI IMG/M metagenome (GOLD analysis project Ga0192245, IMG submission 131238) | Enriched cells from koala feces incubated with labeled cellulose particles, San Francisco Zoo, California, United States - Koala_Koa2-7_M3 ...
AAACTTCGATGAAATGGGGCGTTTAGTGGGTAAGAGCTGGAAACAGAACCAGGCGTTAGACCCCGGAACCAATCCGGAAGCGGTTGAGGCTATCATCCGTCAGATTGATAATTATTGCCTGGGATATAAATTGCCCGGTGCCGGAGGTGGCGGCTATTTGTATATGATAGCCAAAGATCCTGAGGCAGCTATCAGGATACGAACCATTCTGACTCAGAACCCGCCCAACAGTTGTGCGCGTTTTGTGGATATGACTTTATCCGACAAGGGATTGCAAGTCAGTCGAAGCTAGTCACGAAAGAATACAGTTGGGAAACCAGCGAACTTATATTTTCTCTTGCAAATGCCGGCTCCATCGCTTTTTCTAAAGTGATGGGGTGCGGTGTTATAGAGAATACTCCTTTGAATCCTGCCTTATTCAGTGTTGGGACATCTTCTATGCTTCCTGCCAGTACAATTACCGGTATTTGTTCTTTCCGGGCTTCTTTCAGTACTCCGTATGGCACTTTTCCCATAGCCGTTTGTCGGTCTGCTTTTCCTTCGTCTGTAATGATGAGGCTGGCGCCTTTTATTTTTTCTCTGAAATGAGTAGTCTCTAATACCAATTCCGTACCGGGTTTTAATTGGGCGTTCAGAAAGGCAAGCAATCCGCCGCCCATTCCTCCGGCTGCACCGGCGCCGGGATCATTTGATATATCCTTTCCTGTTATTTTTTTCTATTACTTGGGCTAAAGATTGCATTCCTGCATCCAGCTTTTGTATCATCTCATCGTCCGCACCTTTTTGACGGGCAAATATATAGGCAGCTCCTTCGGCACCGAAGAACGGGTTATGAACATCACACGCCACGGTAAAGTGTGCCTCTTTCAGTGCAGGGTGAATGTGCGAACTGTCTATATCGGCTACTTCTATCATCGTTTGCCCTCCGGTTCCCAAAGTATGGCCTGCTTTGTCCAGAAAACGATAACCCAGTGCTTGCAGCATTCCCAGCCCTGCATCATTGGTTGCGCTTCCGCCAATACCGATTATAAAATCCCTGCATCCTCGTTCCAAAGCATCTTTTATCAGCTCTCCTGTCCCAAAGGTAGTAGTCAGCATAGGGTTTCTTCGGTCAGCAGGTACTAAAGGAAGTCCGTTCACGGCGGCCATTTCTATGATGGCTGTCTTGCCGTCACCGGATATGCCGTAATGGGTTTCTATTGTTTCCATCAGGGGCCATGTGCCGATACGGATATATACTTCCCCTGTGTGGCAGTGACAAGTACATCCAGTAATCCTTCTCCGCCATCGGCAATAGGAATAACGATGGTGTTACATAGCGGATCAATGCTTTTGATCCCTTTGGCGGCGGCTTCTCCGGCTTCTAGGGAAGTCAGGCAACCTTTAAAGGAGTCGATGGCGATTATTACTTTTCTCATATTGTCAGATTGAATTGACAAAAGTAATAATTTGTATGTGATTTAACACTACCACCCTCTATATTAACACTATCATTTTGAAGCTTCTGTTTATGGATGCTATCTGTTATTTAGATAGTAGAAAGGGGCTCGAAAATATATATTTCTTTCACCTCAAAAAATAAACCACCGAAACCGCCCCCTTCGTCGGTCCCCAAATACGCTTCTTATACCTCCCTAATTCCTCCCCACAAGCACACCCCTCATACTTGCTATACTCCGTATAAACATACCCGCCCCCAACCGAAAAATCCAATCCCTACCTGGCAGAAAGCACCACCTGATAACCAACCGTCACCCCGGCGCCAACTCCCCATCCCTTGAACCGATTCTCCTTCAAAGCATGAATAAAACTGATTCCTCCCACATTATACTCCCCACCAAATACATTCACCCCCATATTCCACCCCACAAATCGCTCGCAGAACCAGTAACGCACCTCGCCACTTCCCATCCAGTGATGCAATTTGGGATTGATTGTATTTCCTTCCGAATCCTGATACCCCCCCCAAACCGGAAAGGATTATACCCGCCGCCCAGGCTTCCGGTAAAATGCTTCCCCATGGGCCACTCTATTCCAATATTGGGGCTGGCGGTAGCCAGATATAATATATTTGTCTTTACCCCTACCACCTGCGCCTGTGCAGATGCAGTAAGCACCAGCAACAATCCTACTATTCCTACTGTTTTTATTAACTGATACACCTTATTCATCATCATGCTTCTTATTCTTTAATTTATAATCTCCTCCCTACCCATTTGGCAACTCAGCGCCGCACTCTTTATATCTCCTATTTCTAAAGTATAAACCCAGTTGCGGCGAATATCAAAAGGCTGATTGGTTACATTATCCTTCATCTCCACCTCCTGCGTTCCCCGTGAACCGTTCAGCGTATAGGTCACCACCAGTGTAGGCGGACTGACGGCATCAGACTCATACAAATACAATGCTTTTTTATAAGTATAAGGACGCGTCGTTTCATCCGCAGCCATCCCACTGTTCTGTACCAACTCCACAGTGCCAGTGCATAGTGAAGCCGTTCGTCCTCCGTCACTTCCCCTCTCAAACAAATACCCTTGGGCGGCCGTCCCCTTTACTCCCACACTCACCGGTTTGAAGTTCATCGAGGCATCCACCCTGTCCACCACATCCACCCGCGCCACTATGCGTTGCAGGTATAGGGGAGAGGAAATATTGATCTTTCCTGCCGCAATCATTTTCTCCGTTATGGAAAGATAATAATCCGTTGTCATTACTGCCCCGTTCTTCATTAGTACATCCGTGTTATCTCCATTGCCCGGCAATCGGGTAGAGGGTGTCTTTCTCAATCGGTTTATCGAGATCTTTTGTACATCTCTCACCGGACTGTCGGCTGCCTGCGCCAGGGCATCAAAACCGGTCACCCCCTCATTGGCTACAAATACAAACATATGCTCGCGGTTCAATCTCACCGATAAAGGAATACGGGCGGTTATCGTCCCTCCTTTATTCGTAAAACTCCCCGTGGGAGGCACTTCCGCTTCGCTCTTTTCCAAAGAATAGGCTTCCGCGAACAGCGTATCCCGGCTCTCGCTATTCACTACGAAATCATAAATAGTTAGTGCATGAACAGCATTTTCTTCTGCATCGCCAGCGATTCCTCGTCCATATTCCACCTCGTTCCCTCCGGGCACGCCCAGTTGGAAAGTAACGGCAGTTTCCGTATCCTTTCCATTTGCCGGCATCTCGTCCTTGCTACACCCTGCCATCAGCAGGGCAAAAAATAATATTCCTGTTCTCATTTCCTATTTTATTTCATTGAGGTTTATCCAAATGCCCCGCCATCTACCCAGTCCAGTATTCCCATTTCAGTTTCTACCGTGATGCCCACGTGTCCGTCTATATAGATGGTGACGATTATCTTATATTCCTACCTTTCCACGTTGGAGGGATGGTATCCCCATGCGTCAAACGCCTTATTCAGATTCATAACCGGAGCTATCTCCTGATATTCCCCATCCTGCTGTGCACATGTGAAGCGCAGCACAGGCAGATGCCCGTCGGCATACCTCAGTGTCACAAACTCCCCTCTCAATTCCCGGCTTTTCAATCCCAGACGGATGCTGTGCACCCTGTCCCATGTGGCAGAGTAGGGAAATTGTTTTTCCCCTATGGCATACCCTTCTTTCCCATCCAGTTGATAGCCATTGGCGCATTGCGACAGTTCCATTTGGTAACACGGATCGGCAGTGAGCCGGGGCGGCAGATTTCTCCACCTCACGGTCACCTTCAAGCGGCAATGTACGTTGGCTAGCTGTGTTACCAGTTTTTGTCCTTTCCGTCCTATCGTAAAGGGGCGGATGGCGTAATATAGCGGATCGGCCGGCACGGGTTCTACTCCCTTTACGGAAAGTAAGAAGTCTTTCATGGGGCTTCCCTGCTGCGGAGTATCCAGCCGGGTAGCTGTTGAGGCATTGCCTATGGTTATCAGGATATAGCTTCCTGTTTCCAATTCGCTGAGGTCTTGATATTTGGGATTCTCTCCCGGTGGAAGTTCACGAAGAAATATTTCCTGCTTGTTGAACAGGAAATGTTTTAATGAGGTGATGTTTTTTCAAAGAGGTCTTTGTCGTCGGATATGTAGCGGTATTCTATGGTTGTCTTTTCACAACAGAGATCCCGTTCATCTTCCAGATCGCAGGAGGGGAGGATAAACGAGAGGCTGGTGATGATAGTGAAAAGGATACAATGGAATTTCCCTCCTTGCTTTGTTTTCATTCTGTTTTTATTTGATAGTGATACTATGGGGAATATCAAAATTCCAATACTGCTATCGTATAGTCTGTCATTCTGAGCTTTGCGAAGAATCTGTATACTCAAAGTGAATGTATTCAGATTCTTCACTGGCGTTCAGAATGACAATATGATAGGCTATTTTAATCTTAACACCCTCCCCAATAGTGTCTGATATTATGTTTCGCAGATTTGTAATCTGTCACCAATAACAGAAATCCGCCGAAGCAAGTTAATGTTCTACCATGCAAATACTGCCCAGGCTCCTACTCCCGTTGATTTAGAGTAGTTGTAGAAGTCTATGTGATCCTTCACCATTGCAATACGATTAGCCCTGTCATTACTATATTCAGTACTACTCCAAAAGCCTGAATCTTTCATTGGTGTGTATTCTGATGTGTCTAATCCTTTATGGCGGGCATTTATATTGTCAAATACAAATTGAGCTATATATTCTTGTCCTGTATTTGTTTTATTCCATCCGTTGCCTCCTCCAATGGTATTAGTAAGGGGAGCTTGAGTTACCCCTCCTAAATTTCTTATTATTGCATACCACTGTCCGATGCTAGGCATATACCATTCACTTGTTTTTGTATCTCCTGTTGTTGGGACAGCTGGAGTATATTTATTAATGTAATCCATGTTGCTCCCTTTTAATATAGTTGAATAATATCGTCCATCTAAATCTGTTAGTGCATCACTATAGGTTCCAATATTAGGAATCTCAGAAACATCACTTTTTTGTTGTTCTGTATCTCCCCAATACGAATAGTCATCTCCACTCCATTTTAATGCCAATACATATCCGTGTGTAAAACCTGCTTCTTGATCTTTTTGACTGGTAAGATTGGAAAAAACAATACCCACACATGTTCCACGATCCTTAACTGCTCCTGTACGTTCATTAACAGGTTGCCAGTCTAGTGTGCCATTCAGATACATTTTGCGCAATCCGCCATCGCTAAATTTGAGCGTGCCATTATCATTATATACATAATCCCCAATCTTACCTAAATCATCTGCTGTATATTCTACATAGATATTCTTATCTGGTATATTGACAGTTTCTCCTTCATCCCAGTCTTTTACATCCAGTGTATATTGTCCTGTTACGCAGTTTAAGTAGATATTATAGAGATGGTTACGTTTTACTCCTAATTGCGTACCTGTATTTTTGTCTGTCAGGTATATGGTCAGGGTTTTAGAGGTTGAGCTTCCATCCAGTGTGTAGGTCACTGTTAGGAAAGTATTGTCATTGACGCCATTAGGAAAGTTTTCGTAAGTATAGAATGTCATTTCTGTAGCATCGGTAGTCCATTGCGTTGCTTCTTTGGTAGAAAGATAATTAGCATTTGTGTTTGCAGCAGGTACAATAAGATCTGATTTTACTGCTTCATTTGTAATTGTTACATTGGTGATGGTAGCACCGTGCTTACTCCCCTCATCACCTGTTGTCGGTTGCGTATTAATAATATCAAAACGTGCACCCAGGCGAGTCATAGTAATATTACTGGTTGTTTTATCTTCCGTGATGGTGATGTTCATTTCGTCACTAATCATCACGAAGCCTGTTCCATTTTTGCTATCTTTGGTATCACCACCATTAGGAGTATCTTCCTCAATAGATATTGCTTTGAAATCACTTAACTTACTGGCTCCGGCAGTCAGGATATTAAGTTTCTCTTTTAGCTTTGCACCCGGATTGGCTATAAAATAGGCTATATAGTCACCGGTGAATAAGTTTTCATCTGTAATGGTGTAGCTATTACCGTCATTTGCTTTTGTAATGGTTGCACCATTCTCACTATCTGCATTATCATTAATATAGAGTTTCTTTAGCGTACTTTCTTCCGTATTCTCTTTCTTTGTGAAGAAAGCCACATACACTGTCTTTATATCACTTTCAAATGCGTGTGTATCTTCTGCCCGGCTCACCGGTGCAAAAGAAGATCTTGCTTTTGTTCCATTCAGTTGGAAAGTAAATGTTCCGGCTTTCTGCGCAGACGGTGTCTTGTCATTCTCTACTACCAGTTCATTGTCACTGGTGGTACATCCGCTTATCAATGTACTTCCTCCCAGCACCAGAGCCGATGCCAGTACCATGCTTGCACGCTTTATATTGATTCTTATTGTTCTCATATTCTTTCTTTTAAGTCGTTTTAATTATTTTATCTCTGTTCCACCGTTTAAGTCGGCATCAATTTCGTGGCTAGTCCAGTTATTGATTTGGAAGGTGAATTGCAAGTCACCACCCGTTATTCCTGTGTCGCCTATTTGCAATGTGTACACATGGTTGCGTGTTATATTGAAGCGTTCTGTATTGTTTCCAGTGACTGCTTTCACCATATTCACGGTTTGGGTATAAAGAGAACCGTTCAGTGTATATTCTACCAATAACTGGGGTGTTGCCGTTTCTGTTCCAATTACAGCTGTAGGATATTCATAGGCATAGAGCACTTTTTTGTACCAAGTTCCCTCCCGTCCCTCGCTACTGGTGATAGAAGCTACCCATGCTTCGTTGGAAGTGCCACTGACATATGCTTTATATCCATCTTTGTAATAAGGGTTTTGTTCCAGTGTGACAAATGTTTTTTTTATCATTCCAGATGCTTCCCGTCCAATTCTCGAACAGGTAGCTTTTAGGCGCGGCATTTTTCATCTTTACTGATTTCAGCTTGAAGTTGCGCGAAGTGGGAACGTAGTTTTTTACGTCGATACGTGCCATAAGGCGGGTCATATAGACGAGGTCAGTTACAATGTTACTTTTGTTATCACTGCTTATTGTCAACACGGAGCTTTTTCCTGTCATGGCAAGGCCTGCTTTCGCTAGTTCTTAACCTGTCAGTTGGTCTACAGGGGTATTGCCTGATACTCCCAGGAAGGTATTAGGAGTGCTTCCGTTGGAAACCTCTTTGTTTGAAATGCTTTTTAGCAGTTCGCCCAGTGTGCTTGTCCCAATCGTGGCTACATCATCGTATGCAGTGCATTGGTCATTGGCTACAAATACAAATTGGTGGTAATCGCCTGCTTTGGCACGTAGGGATAATTTTACGCTGTATCCGCTTCCATCTCCTGTGGGGGCACATTCTCCCGAGCCTACTGCAGGGGTATCTGCATTGGTCGCCACAGTCTTTATCTTGATTTTGTATATACCTGCCAAAGTGGAGGCTGCGCTTTCGGCTGCACTGGCAGACTTGAAGTCATACACAGTCAATGTTTTAAAGGTAGACTCGGTGAGGTCTTGCATGGTGGCAGCCCGGTTGTAATTCACTTCATCGCCTCCGGGTAATCCCAGTTGGAAAGCGACGATGGCATTTGTTTCTTCGGTGTTGTTACCTGTCGTTTCCGGCAACATTTCCTGGTTACTGCATCCGGCACCGGTCAGTGCGATGGCAGTGAGGGCGAATAGGGTTCGCAATACTTGTTTTTTGTTCATAAGTTGACTTTTTATGTTAGTAATTTTTCTTTTTCAGCAATCTGTCAGTTTGATGTCTTCCAGAAAAGATCGGGTCAGTTGGTTTACCACACCCAGTTTCTGGGCTACTTTTCCGTATCGGTTGTAGAATTCTTCGGTGGTGGGACGGTTACAATTCAGATGTTCGCCTGTGGCTTCCAGTACACTCAGCAATGAGATCCGGTTTAGGGGACGGTTCAGTCGATAGGAATTGATTGTTCCTTCGGGGTTGTCCTCTGTATGGTGGATCAGTCCTGCTTTTTCCAGTTTTCCCAGCAGGGATGCTATTTCTCCTTCGGCAGGGTTGTATTTTTCAATCCTTTCATTTCTTCCCGCTGCAATGTCGTGCAGTATGGCAAGTGATTCCTGTGTCAATCGTGTTAGCATAGCAATATTTTTTTTATTCTTCTCAAAGCCTTTAGTTTATAGAGCTTTTGATGTTAGCTAGTGCAAAGATCGGAATTATTTTTAATATAGCAATATAATTAGTGAGGAATTTCTGAAAAACTTTAATTTTAACCAAGAAAGAGGAATTTTGTCTTTTAGGAATCCCGTGTTCATGCTGCTTTAGCTGTTAAACTGTTATTTAAATTAACATTTAAAACTGTTTGATATGTTAATGAATGTTTTCCCTCTCACGCGCGCATATTTTCGCGCGAACAAGAATTATTGCGCGAAAACACGCGAGGACCTCGTGAGGTTTAAAGACTGTTTTTGCGTTTGTTTTTGCCGATGGAATGGTCTTCTTTTGCAGCCGCTTACGACGTTGTAAGCCTTAAAAAATCCATTATGGTAAACAAAATGCAAACGGCACCGAGTACTTCTTCGGTGCATCTCTACCGCAATTTTCGCCAACTGAGTGAACAACTATCCATGGAAGAAGTCTTCCGCCGCATCAAGGGAGGGATGTATGAAAGCGTGATCCTCGTTATCCGCCGTGAACGAAAGGCAGGGCACAAAGAAAAAGCGGACGGGGCTAAGAAAACCCTACCTGCCGTTACGGTATCTACTGACTATAACGGTCGCCGCACAGTAGAAAATCTGACTGCCTACTACCCGCACTTAGTGTTGGACTTTGATGGTATCCCTTTTAGTCTGGCAGAGCAGGTACGCGACAAAGCAGCTAAACTTCCCTATACGCTGATGGCTTTTGTCAGCCCGGGCGGGGAAGGTGTGAAGGTGGTGTGCCACACTCCCGGTAATCCCCATAACCTTGCGGGTGAAGCACTGGTGACACTGCACCGTTCCTATTTCAAAGCTCTGGGTGGTTATTATGCCCGCCATTTGGGTTGGAAAGTAGACCCTTCGGGTAGCGACATCAGTCGGTTGATGCTGTTGGGCTTTGACCGTGGTGCCTATTGTGTGGAGCATTGGCCTGTTTCTCCCTATGAGGGGGAGTTCCCTGTGGCAGAGGCGGAAGTTCCTGCCTCTATCCATCAAAAAGAGGAAGTGGCGCTAGTCTCCGATGGCAGTATCGCTGTTTCGGACACAAAGGCATTTATCGCCGCCCGCGAGGAACTGCGCAAGCAAGGCGAGGAATATAAACCGCATAATCATAATAACTATTTGTATAAGATGGCACGCAAGCTGAATGCTTCGGGCGTATCGCAAAAGGCTACGGAGGCGCTGGTGGTGGCCAACTATGAAGACTATTCCTCTACCGAGCAACGCCAGTTGATAGATAGTGCCTATCACAACCATTCCAATGAGCACGGCACAAAACCTACTGCCGCCCATAAACACAAGGTTTCCGTTCAAGAGGTGGAAACCTACCTTGCCACGCACTACAAGCTGCGCTATAATACCATCACCTGCCGCCTGGAAAAAGCGGAGGGGGATGAGCCGGAGAATTATGTTCCGCTGGATGATTATTATGAGAACTCCATTTATCGTGCCCTGTGCCTGGAGGGGCTCACCGTGCGCAAGGCGATGCTGGAATCTCTGCTGCGCAGTGATTTTGTCCCTCGCTTCAATCCTTTTGTTTCTTATATGGAAAGCCTTCCGGCGTGGGACGGGGTGACGGATCATATCGGTGCCCTTGCCGCCACAGTTACCGTGGCGGGTGACCAGAAACGTTGGGAGAAGCATTTCAAGAAATGGTTTGTGGCAATGGTTGCCTCATGGCTCCGTCCGGAGGTGGTGAATAATGTGGCGCTGATCTTGGTAGGTAAACAGAATGTGTATAAGACCACTTGGATTACTTCCCTTCTTCCTCCCGAACTGAAACGCTACCTGTATAGCGGCCCTGTGAACCCCAGGGACAAAGACCATATTTTGAACCTTTCGCGCTGTGCGCTTATCAATAATGAGGAAATGGACGGACTGAGTGGGGAACAACTGAATCATTTTAAAAGTATGGTGACCCAGCCTTCCACCAATGAGCGTGCTGCCTTTGGGCGCAACATAGAGTACCGGCCCCACTGTGCTTCCTTTGCAGGCAGCACCAATTTTATGGAAGTGGTGGGTGATTCTTCGGGGTTGAGGCGGTGGTTGCTGGAATTGATGGAGTCCATCATTTCCCCCTACGAACATCCGTTTGATTATGTGGGCATCTATTCGCAGGCATTGCATTTATTGAATGAAGGCTTCTGCTACTGGTTTGATACGGCGGAGGTTCGCGATATGAATGAGTATAATGAACGTTTTGAAATGAAAAGTGTGGAGGAGGAGATGATCCGTGTATGGTTTCGCATCCCTCTGGAGCATGAAAGTTATGTTTCGCTGACGGCTGCCCAGGTATTGCAAAAACTCTCCTGCCTGGTGCATACTCCTATGAATAAGAATAATGTGGGCAAGTCGCTGAAGCGTATCGGCTTCGCGTTCCATTTATTGAAAGGGGTGAACTATTATCATATGATTGAACTCTCGGTTCAGGATGTGGAAGAAAATAAAAGCTTGCTGTGATCTACTCTTTCTGCATATCTCCGTTCACATTCACCGTAGGGGCAGGGTTTGCCTGCCCGAATACACAAAGTGAACCGTTTCCGGGCGGGCAAACCCCGCCCCTACAGTGAATGAAAGCGTTAGTGCGAATATTAAAACACTTATGTAGAAAGAGCAGGCTATACCTTATATATTATAGCATTCTTTTTTTTCGTCCTTGTGGTGGAGGTGATGGACGTTGTTTCTATATATACTATATATATAATAAGGTGTACTACATCATTATATATATAATAGTATATAGGGAGAACCTCCATCACCTCCATCCATCCCTCAAATTACACACCGTGTAAAACCCAATAAGAC
>Ga0192245_10820_pt1 | contig 10848 bp, 17 predicted proteins | sample Koala_Koa27_M3_FD_131238 | JGI IMG/M metagenome (GOLD analysis project Ga0192245, IMG submission 131238) | Enriched cells from koala feces incubated with labeled cellulose particles, San Francisco Zoo, California, United States - Koala_Koa2-7_M3 ...
CGACAATACAGCACGATATAACCTTTGCTCCTGAGGCACTCCTTGCTTTGGCTGAAGTTTTTTATGGCCTGATAGCGCAGGCCGCGAGAGCCAAGGGAAAGACGGAGTGGTATGATGACTATTGCCTTCCTTCCGTCCACTTTTGGGGACCGGAGACCGTCGACCTTCGCGACATGCTAATCATGGCTTCCAGCATTTTACCGGAACAGCCTTCTCTTGGCCTAATGTCGTGGTTTTCCCTTATGTGTGCGGGGGCTGCTTTCTCCACACGGGAAATGAAGTACCCTCGGCCTAAGGTTTGGGAGCCGTATCTCTTCTTTAACGATGCCAATTATAACCCCATGTGGGATACTTCGGGGGAACTTCCCGTCCCGCCTTATATTTTTGCTCAAGATGGGGTGGGCCATCGCCCTGAAACCTTCATCTCAAGGATGTCCCCAAAAATAATTAGAGATCAGGCAAGAAAACTACGGTCTTTTGCGCAGGCACATAGCGCCGCGCTTACGTCTGGGGCGCGGCCCTATTTGGAACTTTTTGAAAAAGACAAGTATTTTCTTTGGGGAGACACAAACCGTATCATTGATATAGAAGTCCCTCTATGGAAAAAAAATGTAAGCGCGGGTGTATATTTGGAAAATTACGGGCACGCGGCATTTGTTTTGGCGGCATATCTCAACAGGGAAGAGGTCCGTCCCTTTAATGCTCCGGTGCCGCAAGGCTCTAATCAGCCCCCGGCGGAAAATGCTCCGGCGCCACAAGACTTTCTTCCTGTTTTCCCCGAGCTTCGGGGGTATCCGGGCATTAATTGGAAACAACGATATTTCGCACGTCTTTTCTGGGCACTCCTTGTAGCAAAAGATGCAGGAGTCCTCGATATTCCCGAGACCAATATGCAAACGGCGGTAGCGACGGCTTTTGCGCGGTGGCAAAAAGAAGCCTTCCGCCAATGGGAAAGGTGGGGCAAGAAAAATTATGCCATATATAGCGGCAAGTTTCGAAAAAGGTATTGACTCGCTCAAACGCCGCTGGCTTTCTTTCCCTTGGCTAAAAATATTGCCCGAAGTGCTTGACAATGTCTGGCGTTGGAGTTAAATGATATTCAAACGCGCCTGCCGCGGGCATAAGATCATGTTATTGGCCTGCCGCGGGCATAGGAGGTGTTACTATGATTGGTTGGATTTTGCTTGTTCCCGCGTCATTTGTGATAGGTGTGCTTTTGGCGGGTGGAACGGTGTTGGAGGGTATCGCCCTTTTCCTTGGCTTATCCGTGGCTCTAGTCCTATTCAAGAGCATTTTCGGTGCTATCACGCAAGCCAGAGAAGACAGAAAATTCGAACGTAATTTCACGCCGGACAACCGCGATGTGTAAATATCTCTACTGGGACAAAGGCCATCGCTCTTTTGGCGATAATATCCCTGGCTACGCCCAAGGCGCATATTTTCCGGGGGATGAGCCTGGTTGGAGGTGCCGGTTAACGCATGAGCCATGTCCGGCCGAATCTGTCGAAGACGAAGAAACCTGTGAGGGGAGGTGTCATGAAAAGCAATCAAGTTACGACCCGCATGTCCAAGGAACACATTGAAATAATTGCCAAGCTTGCCCGCGCCTCTCACATGACGCCCGCCGCCATGTTGCGCCGGCTCGTGTTGGAGAGATTGGAAGCTCTGGGCCTTATCCAAATACCGGAAGGGGAGCCAAATGAAAATGCTCAGTCGCCGCAAGGCTCTCATTAACGAACCCATGCGCCAGTTCTTGATTGATCGCGCCCAGACGCTGTATTATGAAGCGCGGCAATTCCCTAAAACGCGGCGCGTTGCCGAGAATTGGATTTGCCAGGCTCTTCGCCTCGCAAGGCGGGCAGGGGATATGGAGTTGTATAGGCAAATTGCGCATTCAGAATCCCTCTACGGCACGAAAATGAAAAAAATGACCTACCATAGCCAAGGGAAGAAAAACGGAGCTTAGAATGGATTCTCGTGCGTTTCTAGATGCCGCCCGGGCTGTGTTGATGGATAGCCGATGGATAGCCAGGGGAAAAATAAGCAGCGACGCGCTCTTTACCGCAATTGAGGCAAGACTCGGAGTGGAGAAATTGCCGCGAAGGGCGTGGGCGAAGCACCTTTCTTCCCTTGGCTTAAAACCGGCTAGATGGAACAAAGGAAAAATCAGGGGCTGGCAGCTGTTTGATGTCACCCCTGAGCTTGATGTCACCCCCAAGTTTGATGTCACCCCTGAGCTTGATGTCACCCCAAAATCTGAGCCTCCTGCAGGACGCCCAAATGCCGCGTTCGTCTTCCCAACCCTGAGGCGGCGGGGTACACGACAAAGGAAGCCCTTCTTGAGGCTGTCGAAAAATACCCGCACCTTCGGCCGTGTCCAAAGAAGAATTGGTGGTGGCTGGAGTGGAAGTATTGTGAAAAATGCGATTGGAGATTGCCTGTGCCTGCGGCGGGCTAAAAGCCCTTGCGGCATCTGAGCAATTTGAGCTATGAAGATAATCGTTGACACCCGCGAGCAGGCCCCTTTTTCTTTCCTTGGCTTCCCCGATGTTCAAACTGTCCAGGGAAGCCTGTGGGTGGGAGACTACAGCCTGGTGGGGCTTGAATTGGAGGTTAGCTGCGAGCGGAAAAGTCTTGAAGACCTCGTAGGCTGTCTCACCAAAGGCCGCGAACGCTTTGAAAAAGAACTCATGCGTTCTACCTATCTCCGCTCTTTCGCCGTGGTCGTCGAGCAAGAAGCGGGCTGGATTCAGGAAGGCCTCTACCGTTCACGCATTGACCCCAAGGCTGCCTGGGCTTCTATCCTGGCTTTTTCATCCAGGTATAAGATTCCTTTCTGGTTTTGTCGCGACCGCGCGGAGGCCGAGAAAACCACGTATGACCTGCTCCGGCATTATCTTAACCGGCGGCTTGACACGTACAAAAAACTGGCACTAGTTCAAGGCCCGGAATATAAAGGAGAGAACTTGTGAATACAGAGGGGCTCAAACATGACGCGGAAAAATTGCGGCTTGACTTAATCCCGCCGGAAGCTATACGCGCGCTGGGCGAAGTATTAACCTATGGTGCAAATAAATACGATGATAGAAACTGGGAACTGGGAATTTCCGAAGACCGCCTATACGCGGCTCTGCAAAGGCACCTTCTCGCTTGGCGCGAAGGAAAAGCCAAGGATGAGGAGAGCGGTCTTTCTTCCTTGGCTCATGCTTTGTGCAATCTTGCGATGCTGGTGACATTTGAGCGGCGAAGTGCGCGTGCCGACCGCGAATTGCTCTATGCGATCGCCTCCGGCAAGAGTTCTTTGGACTAACCATACCAGCCCTCGAGGCGCCTGAGCGATATGCAATTTCACACCATTCTCATTAACGGAAACCGCGAATGGGGTATAACGAGCCGCGAGCTCGCGCAATTCCTTGGGCGGCGACATAGTAAGATACTGCGCGATATTCGCGTCTTTCTCGGCAGGAAAAGCCTTTCCTACGGCGTTTTTAATTTTGAAGGAAAAATGTACCGGAAGAACGGCCAATGGCCGGAATATGTTTTAACGGAAAGGGCGGCAAAAGAATTTTTGTCTCAAAGAAGGGTGAGAAAATGTTTAACAAAATTACACTCATAGGTCGACTCGGCCGCGACCCTGAGACTAGAACGACTCCGGCTGGGATCGTCGTGAATTTTTCCTTGGCTACCGATGAAACGTGGCTGGATAGCCAGGGACAAAAACAAACGCGTACCGAATGGCACCGCGTTGTCGTCTGGGGCAAGCAGGCGGAGCTTTGTGCGAAGTACCTTGCGAAGGGCCGCCTCGTTTTTGTTGAAGGCAGTTTGCAGACGCGAAAATACCAGGATAGCCAGGGGCAGGAACGCTCAGTAACGGAGGTTAAGGCGCAACGTGTGCTGTTTTTGGACAGGACTGCTGCTCAGACGCAGACGCAACAAGGCTCAGGCCTGCCGCAGGCATCGCCGGCTCGGACGCCGCTGGGCTCAAACCCGCCACAGGCGGGGTTCCCCACGGATATGAGCGGAATGGATGATTTACCGTTTTAGTTGAGGGGAAAGCCATGGGAAAGAAACCCGTCGGCTTCTTGCGTGTTGCCGGAGTTGCCCGCGACTCTATTGTTGATGGTCCGGGCGTTCGCCTGACGATTTTTGTGCAGGGATGCAACATTAAGTGTCCGCGCTGTCATAACCCTAAGACCTGGGATTTTAACGGCGGCTACGTAATTTCCGTCGCCGACATCTTGAGCATGTATCGTCCGCAATATCAGGGACTTACCCTTAGCGGCGGTGAGCCGTTCGACCAGGATGAGGAACAAACCGCCGCCCTTTTATCCTTGGCTTCTTTTATTCACGCCCGCGGCGGCGGCGTCTGGGCATATAGCGGCCACTATCTCGAGTTCTTGCAGGCGAAAAACCATCCGCTACTGGAGGCTATTGACGCCCTTGTGGATGGCAACTTCGAATACAAATTGCGGGATTATACTTTAAGATTTAGAGGTTCTTCCAATCAGCGAATCTGGATTAAAAACCCCGAAGGTAAATGGAAAAATGATTGAAAAACTTTATAACCTTATTTTCGAGAACCCCGACGCCAGGCGTGAAAATGCGAATGTCAATGCCGACACGCAAAATGGCGCTTTGTTTCTCCTTGGCACCGAAGCCGGTAAGGCCTTGGCTCTTCAAAAACTTCTTCCCGCCGATATGGCTGATGCGCATACGTCCGGCGACATACATATCCATGACCTGCCCTTTTACGGCATATCGTTCAATTGCATTCAGCATGACTTGTGCAAATTGTTTTCCAAGATTTTTAAAATCGATACCTGTTCAATTCGCCCGCCGCAATCCGTGGAAAGCATGGGTGCGCTTTTAGCAATCGTGCTCCAAACGGCTCAGGGCGAATCTTTTGGCGGCCAGGGCGTGCCGGATTACGATTTTGTGATGGCGGAGGGAGTTCGCAAGACGTTTCGGCGAGAGTTTGAGCTAGAGCTTAACCGGCTTCCCTTGGCTTCTGATATCCAGGAGCTGCGAAATAAGGCGTGGGACGCGGCGTGGCGAAATACTGAACGCAGAACCTTTCAGGCCGCCGAAGCCCTTGTTCACAACCTAAACAGCCTTCGCGCACGCGCTGGCGGGCAACTAACCTTTTCTAATCTTAACTACGGCCTCGACACGTCCGCCGAAGGCCGTATGGCGACACGCTGTCTTTTAAAGACGACGATGGAAGGGTTGGGAGATAGGGCTACCCCGATTTTTCCGGTCCAAATTTTCAAAGTCAAAGAGGGGGTTAACTATAACCCGGGCGACCCAAATTATGACCTTTTCCAGCTGGCTATGGAGTGTTCAGCGAAACGTATGTGGCCGAATTTTGCGTTTCTTGATGCGGATTTTAATAAGGACCAAGACGTTGCGTATATGGGCTGCCGCACCCGCGTTGTCGCCAATGTCTTTGACCCCGCTAAAGAGATTGCGCCCGGCCGCGGCAATCTATTTTTTACCACGATCAACCTGCCACGTCTCGCTATTAAGGCAACCGGCGGTGGCGGGACGCTAGGCCACGGCGATATACCGTTATTTTTTGACATGCTTGATGATGTGATGGATCTTGGCATCCGCCAGCTGCATCACCGTTTTAACATTTTAGCGCGTAAAAAAGCACGGAATTTTCCGTTCCTATTTGGCGAGGGGATTTGGCTCGGATCGGAAACGCTCGACCCCGACGACGAGATTGGCGACGTCTGGAAACACGGGACTCTTTCCCTTGGCTTTATTGGCCTTGCGGAAACTCTGACCGCGCTCCTTGGCAAGCATCATGGCGAATCAGACGAGGCGCAAAAGCTGGGTCTTGAAATAGTGGGCTATATGCGCAAGCGGCTGGATTTGGAAGCCTGCCGCAGGCAGATGAATTTTACGCTTCTGGCGACCCCGGCAGAGGGTTTAGCCGGGCGGTTTGTTAAACTTGACCAGGCTCGTTACGGCGAGATCCCCGGGGTGACGGATAAAGAATACTATACCAACTCTTTTCACATTCCCGTGGACTTCACAATCTCCGCTTTTGATAAAATCGCCTTGGAGGCTCCGTATCACGCCTTAACCAATGCGGGGCACATCACGTATGTCGAGCTTGACGGTGACCCGAGCAAAAATCTTGTGGCCTTTGAAAGCATTGTCCGCGCTATGCATGACGCTGGCATTGGCTATGGCGCGATTAACCATCCGCTGGACTTTGACCCGGTATGCGGTTTTTCGGGCGTTATTGATAATGAGTGTCCTAAATGTGGCCGCGAGGCGGACGAAAAAGTGCAACGTCTGAGGAGGATCGTCGGTTATCTAGCTCCAGTGAATCGCTGGAACGCCGGAAAGCTCGCGGAGCTTAAAGACAGAAAGCTGCATTGCCCGCGGCAGGTAAGCCAAGAAAAAAATATCGCTCCCGAGTTGACAACTTAAAAGCGGTGTGCTAAACAGCTCTTGTGTGTGACGGCGCGAGACAAGATAGTAATGCGGGAAACCGCTAACTGTAGAGCCCGTCCAGGTGTCCGTCACCACCTGGGCGGGTTCTTTCATTTGCCTGCGGCAGGCATTCTTTCATTTAAGCCTTACGGCGCAGGAGAAAAACATGAGCGAGACGAACAAGCCCTTGCGGCGTCTGAGCAACGGTCTTCAAATCTTCGAGAATGAAAAGTTCGGCAAGGTGCGTGTGGTGATGAGGGATAGTGAGCCGTGGTTTGTAGCCAAGGATGTGTGTGATTGTTTGGAGATTGGGAACTCAAGGGAGGCCATTTCGCGGTTGGACGAGGACGAAAAGGGGGTCGTTTTAAACGACACCCCTGGAGGTACGCAGAATCATTCGATTATTTCCGAGCCCGGGCTGTATTCTCTTGCCCTTGGCTCCCGCAAACCAGAGGCTGGGGCCGTGAAATGATCGCCGAAACCGTAACCGCCGCCGTTCTTCTCTTTGTCTATCTTGACACCGATGGCGAGGTCGTTCTCCTGCCGAAATACGGCTCGGTGTACTACTCATCCAAACGGGAGTGTGAGGACGCCATTTCGCGGCTGGACGAGGACGAAAAGAATACCGTCGGTTTAACCGACGGAACTCCCGGAAACCCCAACATCATTAATCCTGATGTTGGTGGGCGTGGCACTCTCATCATATCTGAAGAGGGTAGTAATCCGTTTGCTACCCTTGGCGGAACACAACAGCTGCATTGCCCGCGGCAGGCAAGCCAAGAAAAAAAACAAAAAATGTCTCTGCGAAGGTTGACATCCCGGGTGAAACCTGCTAGATAGCTCTTGTGTGTGACGGCACGAGACAAGATAGTAATGCGGGAAACCGCTAGCTATAAAGAGCCCGTTCAGGTGTCCGTCACCACCTGAGCGGGTTCTTTCATTAGGAGAAAAACATGAGTGAGACGAAAAACGGTCTTCAAATTTTCGAGAATGAAAGGTTCGGCAAGGTGCGTGTGGTGATGCGCGACGGAGAGCCGTGGTTCGTAGCCAAGGACGTGTGTGATTGTTTGGAACTTGGGAACTCAAGAGAGGCCATTTCGCGGCTGGACGAGGACGAAAAGGGTGTCATTTCAAATGACACCCCTGGTGGAACACAGGATATGTCAATTATTTCCGAAGCCGGGCTGTATTCTCTTGTCCTTGGCTCCCGCAAGCCAGAGGCCAGAGGGTTCAAACGCTGGATTACCCATGACGTCCTCCCGGACCTCCGCAAGCACGGCGTAGTCGGATCAAACGATGCCATTATCACGCGCATCATGACTGACCACAAGTTTGTCGCCGACATAGTGGCAACCCTCCACACCTTGGCCGAAAAGGCTCAAGCCGCCGAACGCAAGGTCGCAATCCTTTCCCACGTCAACAAAACTTACACAGCGACCGAAATGGCCAAGGAATTGGGGTTTCCGTCCGCAATTGTCTTCAACAAGTTTTTAGCCAGAGAAAAGGTCCAGTTCAAGGTCAACGGCACGTGGGAGCTCTACTCCGACTATGCCGGCCTCGGACTCGTCGAAATCAAGCAAGAGGTTTTGGACAACGGGCACGTCATTTATCACCGGCGTTGGACGCAGCTCGGCCGTGAATGGTTGCTTGAGCGGTATGGTGACAATCGTAGGCTTCCATCTCGGTTGACCGCGTAAGACATGGATACTATCCGGACTCTCAATGATTTCAATAAGTTAAGGGTCGTGAAATGATCGCCGAAACCGTAACCGCCGCCGTTCTTCTCTTTGGCTATCTTAACGCCGATGGTGAGTTTGTTCGCCTGCCGGAATATGGCTCGGTGTATTTCTCTACCAGGTGGGAGTGCGAAGACGCCATCCGGCATGAAGCGGTGATAGAGACATGGCGGGAAGAAATTGGAGATGGCTTTGTTTTGTTTTGCGCGCCGGTGAAGAATCCTGCGGAGCGTAAACGATGAAAATCCGCGCTAGCTCTTTGCCGGACCTGCTTGATTGTGCCGCCAGATGGGAGGCAAAACACATTAAAAAACTCCGCCTCCCCACTTCAGGCAAGGCGCAACTCGGCACGGCGGTGCATGCGGGCACGGCGGCCTTTGATTCTTCTATCTTGGCTAACAATCCGGTCACCGTGGATGATGCCGCCGGTGAAGTCGTAGACGCCATCTGGAAGCCAAGGGAAGAAGTGGTTTGGGGTGACGACCTCGGGCAACGCGAGGCCGAGGATATTGCCCTGGACCTACATCGCAAATATTGCCGGAATATCGCCCCGGGGCAGGAATACGTTGCCGTTGAGCAAACATGCGACGTTCTGGAGATAAAGGACCTCGGCGTCACGCTCACGGGCACAACGGATCGCGTACGCAAAACCCCCGACGGCCTTGGTATTGTTGATCTTAAAACCGGTGGGGCGGCCGTTGCTGCAGACGGAACGGTAAAAACCGCTGGCCACGCCAGCCAGATAGCGGTTTATGAACTCTTGGCGGGTTTTTCCCTTGGTTTGCCCATCACCGCCCCAGCGCAAATTGTGGGCCTGCAGACGGCCAAGACAGAAAAGGCGCGGCGGGTTGGCATTGGCGAAATTGTGAATGCCCGTGAAGCCCTGGTCGGGGATGAACTTAACCTTGGTGTTCTAGAGATGGTGGCGAAGATGCTGAAAGCCGGCATCTTTCTCCCTAACCCGCGGAGCCAGTTGTGCTCTGCAAAGTACTGCCCGATGTATCTCTCGTGTCGGTATCGAGGTTGACGAAAAAAATGGCAAAAATAAAAGATTTAGCGGGCCAAAGGTTTGGTCGGTTGATGGTGTTGTATAATACCGGAGAACGAAAAAACGGATACGTTGTCTGGCATTGTCGATGCGACTGCGGAAATGAGTTGGACGTTAGAAGCGGGGACCTCGTTTCTATCCATACAACGTCGTGCGGCTGTTATCAAAGACAGCGCGCGGCCGAAGTGAACACCGTGCATGGGATGACACGGGAGGAAACATTCCATTCCATATATTGGGCATGGCGCGCTATGCTCCAGCGTTGCGAAAATCCAAGTAATGAGGCTTATAAAAACTACGGCTTTCGTGGTATAAAAGTCTGCGATGAGTGGCATAAGTTTATCCCTTTCTGCGACTGGGCTCTGGCAAGTGGCTGGCAGAAAGGATTGCAGCTCGACCGCATTAACAACAATGGGAATTACGAGCCGTGTAATTGCCGTTGGGCAACGCCTCAAGAGAACAGCCGCAACAGGCGGAGTAACCGCATGATTACCTTTGCTGGCAAGACGCAATGCCTAGCCGCCTGGTCAGATGACACAGGGATAGGATATTTCACCTTGCGGAACAGAATCAACCGTGACCGCTGGCCCATTGAGCGTGCATTAACTGAGCCTGTAAAACGGCATAATAAGGAAGGAGACTTATGAAAACCAAAGAAGGGATCGAGGGTGTTGTGCAGGTGAATTTGACTGAACTACAAAACTCAGACGCCGCTGGGCTTAAGCCTGCGGTGAAACAAGACCCATGCCTGCCGCAGGCAGGATTCAACAGCCCGGTTGGGTTCGAGATGCTCCAGCGGGCGGCAAAGATGCTTTCCAGCGGGACAATTTTTCCTGAACGCTTCCGCAATAATATCGGCGATTGTGCGATTGTCGCGGATATTGCCCTACGCCTCAGCGCGTCGCCGCTTTTCGTCGCACAGAATCTCTATGTGGTCTACGGCAGTCCCGCCTGGAGCTCCAAATTCCTTATTGGCCTTTGGAATTCATGCGGCCGGTATTCGGCAATTCGCTATGAATTTTTAGGAACAGAAGGACAGGACGATTGGGGATGTATAGCCAAGAGTAAAGAATGGGCGACGGGGGAAGAACTTGTCGGGCCTCTGGTGACTCTTTCCTTGGCTAAAAAAGAAGGCTGGTTTGAAAAGCGCGGGAGTAAATGGCAGACAATGCCCGCGCTCATGCTTCGATACCGTGCGGCGACATTTTTGATTAATACCGTTGCGCCGGAATTGGGTATGGGGATACGGACGGTGGAAGAAGCGGAGGATATTGGCGAGTAGTTCTGCTACCCAAAACATCGCAAGGCTTCTGAAAAAAAAAACAAGGGAGCCGCGTGGGCTCCTTTGTTTTTTTTAGAACCAATAAAGTCGGAAGAGGATGTCAACATTAAGCAAGCAGAAAGAAAGTGGCCAGCCCTCCCTGGGTTCCATCTGACCCTTTGGAACCTTCGTATGGCCAGCAGGTGCTAACAGGGCAAAAGTTGGCACACCAACCATACCCTCGGTCACCCCCGGAGCCTGCGCCCCCCTCAAAGTTGAGTGTGGTACCCCCCCAGCTGGTAATGGTGAGGGTTCCCGGATTGGTATTCGTACCGGGGTTTCCGTCAATGCCAGCG
>Ga0192245_10822_pt1 | contig 10838 bp, 16 predicted proteins | sample Koala_Koa27_M3_FD_131238 | JGI IMG/M metagenome (GOLD analysis project Ga0192245, IMG submission 131238) | Enriched cells from koala feces incubated with labeled cellulose particles, San Francisco Zoo, California, United States - Koala_Koa2-7_M3 ...
AAGGAAGCCGCAGGCATTTTTGAAGACCTTCACGGGCTGAGGACCTTGTCTGAGTTCGGCAAAGCCATGGGAGACGCCGTGAAAGGAAATTACGGGCACGCCCTGCCGCTTTTCCTTGGCTTTCTCGCCGAACACGGGGTCCCCGCGAGCCTTTATCAGAAATATTTGTCTCGCGAGGCCGTCCTTAATTTTTTCCAAATCGCGCAAGACGCGCCTCACGACCAAATTTTAATGGCGACCAAGCTGGGCGTGAACCGCCTGGCCCTGCACCTGGGCATTGCCGCCGGCATTTTCCCATGGAACCAGGAAAAGGAAGAAGCAGCCCTTAAGCGGGTGTTTCTTCTTTGGCTTGACCAGTTTGATGAAAAGGGGAAGGCCTTGCGCTCTGAAACGCGAAAAATTCTCGACCACTGGGAAGCCTTTTTGCTGCAAAATTTGGGATTGTTCATTTCTAACGACAACGACCTCCCGAAAAAGGACGCTGTAGGCATATATCGCACTTTTGGCAAACCTGATAAACCCGATAGGGATGAATATTGCGTTTTCACAAGTGTGTTTAAAGAAAACTGCCTAGACCCGCGACAATATAAGCGGGAACTTAAGGTACTGAGAGATGCGGGAATGTTTTTGTCATCAGCGCAAAAAGGCAGGGGGTTTGCCACAAGGGTGGCGATTCCGGGGAGAAAAGACAGCGCGGATTGTTTTCTTTTGTGCCTGCGGCAGGGCGACGAGGAAACCCTCAATCCGGATTCCTTCCCCGAACCGGATGAAAACATGAACGATTTGCCATTTTAACACTCAAGCACCGTGAGGCTTAAGGAGACGAAGCAATGCGGAAAAAGACAAGTTTTTTTGACTTTTTGACGTTGTATGATGTTGCGGTTGATTCCTGGACCCCAATAACATCACCTAGAGAGCCGGAGGAGCTGTATCATGGTTGGGGTGCATCTTTTGATGCAGCTGATTATATGCCAATTTATATGCCAGTATGCACAAAAAAAGCCTGGAAATGGCTGATAGACAGCACCAGGGTTTTTATCTTTTGCGAAATGATATACAATATTTCCCTTTTTACTAAGCATCAAAATTGTTTTTATGCTCTAGGTGATGACTATCCTCTTCTTAATTTTATAGAGCCCATGGAGGGTGGTCCTTTTAAAACAAGAGCACAGATATACTTTAAGGGGAGGAGTGCAAAAAGTGATATAATGCAAATGGTGACACAAGCGAGCGATGAAATTAAACAACTCATGACCGGACGGCAAGGCAGCAAGCTGTATTTGCGGGATGACCCTGAAACAGAGCGTTTGCTGAATGAATTGCGGCGGGATTTTTTTGATACAGACATTTCTCTGGCCAAAGAGCTGGGTATTAGCAAGTCCACTTTTGACGCGGTTTTTCAGAGCCAAAGCCGCCGGATGACACTTAAAATGCGGAACAAAATACGGGATATGGCGGAGCTTAAAGGGATAGAGCCAATCGAACGCCGCACTCAAACGCCGTGAGGCTAAGGAGGTGCACCATGTTTAAACGCGCCTGTGTTTTTTTCCTTGGCTTATTTGCAGCGGGCTCGCTTGTAGCGGGCGCGCTTGCATCTGAGCTGCGGCCCAACTCCGGCGGCCCGTATTTCGAGGGCCCTGTTTACTTTGGCTTTTCGGACTTTTCGGCAAACGCCTCGACGATTGAAGATAAACTCGTCTCCGCCATTCTTGGTGAAGTTGTAATCGCCCGCGCCGCCGGTTTAACGCGCGATGATAAAGATTGGCCCGCGGCGGCGGTCTATGTCGCAGCCTATTCGTTCACGAGCAAAAAACTCGCTGACGCGCTCGTTTATGCGGCCCAAAAGGGCTGCGAAGTCACGGTCGTCATGGACAAAAAGCAGAGCCAAGGAAAAGGCAGCCTCGCTTCTTACTTGGCTTCAAACGGCGTCGCGGTGTACCTTGACGCATCTCACAACGCCATGCATTCAAAGTACATCATCTGCCTTTCACAAGACGCTGTTTACACGGGATCGTACAACTTCACGGAGACCGCCAAGAAAAACGCTGAGAATATCGTAGGGCTTGCGGGCAATCCCTTCCTGGTTATGATGTATTTGCGGGACTTTATGGGGCATATTGAACACGCGGAAATATTTTCTCCAAAAACAGCTTGACAATGCCTGATGTTGGGGTTAAATGATATTCAAACGTGCTTGCAGCAGGCTTGCTGCCGCAGGCTTGCTGCCGCAGGCTTTCTTCCTTACGGCCTGGACAAGTCGCCTCCCACGCGGAGGCGTGGATTGAAACAAGGGTATTCTCGGCGCTATCATGCAAGCCAGGGAAGATAAAGCTCTTGCGGCGACTGAAAAAAAGGAGAATTGACATGTCTAAAACAGCCCATGAGAAACGAATGGAAAAGCTGCAGAATTGGGAAATTCAGGAAATGACCAACAGGCACGAGTCTAAGAAGGCGTGGTGGCGCTGTGGCATTTCTCTCGGGGGGTCGCTCCTGCTCTATCCTCTGTTCAATCTCGGCCTGGGAGAAGGCCTGGAATGCCTGATAATAGTCCTCTTTGTGATTTGTGGGCACGTTTTCCTCTTTAGCATTATGAATATCTTGGGGCTTGAGAGGGAACGGCAACGGCGTAACGCTGAGCTGGATCTGTTGACCGAGCTGGATAACTACGATGTGTAAATATCTCTACTGGGACAAAGGCCATCGCTCTTTTGGCGACGATATCCCCGGCTACGCTCAGGGCGCGTATTTCCCGGGAGATGAGCCAGGCTACCGGTGCAGGCTAACGCATGAGCCTTGTCCGGCCGAATCTGTCGAAGATGAAGAAAGCTGTTGCCTGCGGCAGGCCAAGAGAAAGCCAGGGCTCGCCTGCGGCGGGTAGAAATCGAAGAGGCATATCTACTTCCGAAAACATGGAGGGGGAATGTATCATGAAAAATCAAGTCCAGACCCGTTTAGCCAAGGAAGATATTGAAATAATCGCCAAGCTCGCTCGAGAGGCCCACATGACATTTGCGGCCATGTTGCGCCGGCTTATGCTGGAGAGGTTAGAAGAGATTGCTGCCGCAGGCAAAGGAGAACCAGATGAAAATGCTCAAACGCCGCAAAGCTCCCATTAACGAACCCATGCGCCAGTTTATGATTGACCGCGCCCAGACGCTGTCTTACGAAGCACGGCAATTTCCTCAAACGCGGCGCGTTGCCGAGAATTGGATTTACCGGGCCTTATCCCTCGCGAGACGGGCGGGGGATATGGAGCTGTATTGGCAAATTCGCGCGAGACAGCCCCTCTGCGGCACGAAAACGGAAAAATGACCTATCATAGCCAAGGGAAGAAAAACGGAGCTTAGAATGGATTCTCGTGCGTTTCTAGAGGCCGCTCGGGCTGTGCTAGCGGATAGCCAATGGGTAGCCAAAGGAAGAATAAGCAACGACGCGCTCTTCGCTGCGATTGAGACAAGACTCGGAGTGGAGAAGTTGCCGCGAAGGGCGTGGGCGAAGCACCTTTCTTCCCTTGGCTTAAAGTCGGCAAAATGGAGCTCGGGGGTTAGGGGATGGCGGTTGCCTGATACCACGGTTGATGCCACGCCTGATACCACGGTTGATACCACGGTTGATGCCACGGTTGTTGATGCCACGCCTGATACCACGGTTGATGCCACGGTTGTTGATGCCACGGTTGTTGTCACGGTTGATGTCACGGTTGATGCCACGAAATCTGCGCCTCCAGTAAAATATCCAAAATGCCGCGTTCGCCTTCCCAATCCTCAGGCAGCAGGATACATTACAAAAGAGGCCCTCCTTGAGGGTATTAGAAAACATCCGGGCGTTCGGCCATGTCCTAAATATAATTGGTGGTGGATAGAGACGGAATGGTGTGAAAAATGCGATTGGTTGATGATGCCCGTCAAAAGATGAAAAAGTATCTCTGCGGAGTATTGGGGACCGATTGGCCTATGGAAATAATCGTTGACACCCGCGAGCAGGCCCCCTTTTCTTTCCTTGGCTATCCCGACGTTCAAACTGTCCAGGGAAGCCTGTGGGTGGGAGACTACAGCCTGGTGGGGCTTGAATTGGAGATCAGCTGCGAAAGGAAAAGCCTTGAAGACCTCGTAGGCTGTCTCACCAAAGGCCGCGAGCGCTTTGAAAAGGAGCTCATGCGTTCCACCTATCTCCGTTCTTTCGCCGTGGTCGTCGAACAAGAAGCGGGCTGGGTTCAGGAAGGCCTCTACCGTTCACGCATTGACCCCAAGGCGGCCTGGGCTTCTATCCTGGCTTTTTCATCCAGATATAAGATTCCTTTCTGGTTTTGCCGCGACCGTGCGGAGGCCGAGAAAACCACATATGATTTACTCCGGCATTATTTGAACCGGCGGCTTGACACGTACAAAAAACTGGCACTAGTTCAAAGCCCGGAATATAGCCGAACCGGCGCTTGAGGTTAGCCGAACCGGCGATTGAGGTTAAAGGAGAGAACTTGTGAATACAGAGGGGCTCAAACATGACGCGGGAAAGCTGCGGCTTGACTTAATCCCGCCGGAAGCTATACGCGCGCTGGGCGAAGTGTTGACCTTTGGCGCGGATAAATACGGCGATAGAAACTGGGAAAAGGGGATTTCCGAGGATAGGCTGTACGCGGCTCTGCAAAGACACCTCCTCGCCTGGCGCGAAGGAAAAGCCAAGGATGAGGAGAGCGGCCTTTCTTCCTTGGCTCACGCTTTGTGTAATCTCGCGATGCTGGTGACGTTTGAGCGGCGAAACGCGTGTGCCGACCGCGAACTGCTCGATGCGATCGCCTCCGGTAAAAGTTCTTTGGATTAACACGAGGCACTCAAGCAATGCTGCAATTTCACGCCATTCTCATTAATGGAAGTTTCGACTGGGGTATAACGAGCCGCGAGCTCGCGCAATTCCTTGGGCGTCGACATAGTAAGATACTGCGCGATATTCGCGTCTTTCTCGGCCGGAAAAGCCTTTCCTACGGCGTTTTTAATTTTGAAGGAAAAACGTACCGGAAGAACGGCTACTGGCCGGAGTACGTTTTAACAAAAAGGGCGGCGGAAGAATTTTTGTCGCAAAGGCGGGCAAGAAGAAATGTTAAATAAAATCACACTCATAGGCCGACTCGGCCGCGACCCTGAGACTAGAATGACTCCGGCTGGAGCCGTCGTGAATTTTTCCTTGGCTACCGATGACACGTGGCTGGATAGCCAAGGGCAAAAACAAACGCGTACCGAATGGCACCGCGTTGTCGTCTGGGGGAAGCAGGCGGAGCTTTGTGCGAAGTACCTTGCGAAGGGCCGCCTCGTCTTTGTCGAAGGCAGTCTACAAACGCGAAAATATCAGGATAACCAGGGGCAGGAACGCTCAGTGACGGAGGTTAAGGCGCAGCGCGTGTTGTTTCTCGATAGAGCTGCTCCATCGCCGCAAAACGCTTCAGCATCCGTGCCTGAGCGATTCCCCACGGATGTGAGTGAAGACGAATTCCCTTTCTAACTTCGCTAAGGATGGAGGTGAGGGCATGACAAAATTTGACTTTGGCGACGGCAATGGCGCGGTCCCTGCCCATAGGCATATTAATCCAGATGGCACCGAGGGTGGCTGGGTGGCTGACACTGCATACATCGGGCCGTATGCATGGGTATTCGGTAACGCGCAGGTGTCAGGTTTCGCCATCGTATTCGGCCACGCGGAAGTGTCAGGTTTTGCCATCGTATTCGGCCACGCACAGGTGTCTAATTGCGCTAGAGTATACGGCGACGCGCAGGTATCTGGTTATGCTAAAGTATACGGCCACGCACAGGTGTCAGGTCGCGCCAAAATATACGGCCACGCGCAGGTGTTTAGTAACGCCAAAGTATACGATCACGCGCAGATTTTTGGCACCGCGCAGGTGTCAGGCAATGTGGGCGGGGACATGATTGTAACCGGAAGGTAGAACTTTCTATTATCATCCGCGATATCGCGGAAAGAATCAGGGAATGGTCATGAAAATCCGCGCTAGCTCTTTGCCGGACCTACTCGATTGCGCCGCCAGGTGGGAAGCAAAATATATCAAAAAACTCCGCCTCCCCACCTCCGGCAAGGCGCAACTTGGCACAGCGGTACATGCCGGCACCGCTGTTTTTGACTCTTCTATCGTGGCCAAAAAACCTATCACCGTGGATGATGCTGCCGGCGAGGTTGTGGATGCGATTTGGAAGCCAAGGGAGGAAGTAGCTTGGGGCGATGACCTCGGGCAACGCGAGGCCGAGGTTATCGCTTTGGACCTCCACCGCAAATACTGCCGGAATGTCGCCCCACGACAGGAATACGTTGCCGTTGAACAAACGTGCGATGCCCTGGAAATAAAAGACCTCGGCATTACCCTTACGGGCACAACGGACCGCATACGCAAAACTCCAGAGGGACTTGGCATTGTTGATCTTAAAACCGGCGGGGCGGCTGTTGCTGCGGACGGAACGGTAAAAACTGCCAGGCATGCGGCGCAAATCGCGGTGTATGAGCTGCTGGCTGGCTTTTCCCTTGGCTCTCCTATCACCGCTTCGGCGCAAATTGTAGGTTTACAGGTAGCCAAGACAGAAAAGGCACGGCGTGTCGGCGTTGGCGAGATTGTAAATGCGCGTGAGGCGTTGGTCGGGGATGGATTTAGGCCTGGTGTTTTGGAAATGGTGGCGAAGATGCTGAAAGCCGGTATCTTCCTCCCTAACCCGCTGAGCCCGATATGTACAAAAAAATACTGCCCGATGTATCTATCGTGTCGGTATCGAGGTTAATAAAAAAAAAATGGCAAAAATAAAAGATCTGGCGGGCCAAAGATTTGGCCGGTTGATGGTGTTGTACGATACCGGGGAGCGAAAAAACGGAAGTGTTGTCTGGCGTTGCCGATGCGACTGTGGGAATGAGTCGGACGTTAGAAGCAGTAACCTCGTTTCTGCCCATACAACGTCGTGCGGCTGTTATCAAAGACAGCGTACAGCCGAAGTGAAAACCGTGCATGGGATGACACGGGAGGAAACATTCCATTCCATATATTGGGCATGGCACGCTATGCTCCAGCGTTGCGAAAACCCAAACGCTAGTAATTATAAAAACTACGGTTTTCGTGGTATAAAAGTCTGCGATGAGTGGCACAAGCTTATTCCTTTCTGTGACTGGGCCCTGGCAAGTGGCTGGCAGAAAGGACTTCAGCTCGACCGCATTAATAACGATGGGAATTACGAGCCCGGGAATTGCCGTTGGGCAACACCCCAAGAGAACAACCGCAACAAGCGGTGTAACCGCATGATTACATTTGCTGGCAAGACGCAATGCCTGGCCGCCTGGGCAGATGAAACAGGGATAGGATATTTAACCTTATCAAGCAGAATCAACCGTAACCGCTGGCCCATTGAGCGCGCATTAACTGAGCCCGTAAAACGGCGTAAAAAGGAGAAGGACGATGGGAACCAAAGAAAAAAATGATGTTGTGCGGGTGAACTTGGCTGAATTGCAGTGCTCAGACGCCGCTGGGCTTAAGCCTGCGGTAGCACAAGCCCCAAGCCTGCCGCAGGCAGGATTCAACAGCCCGTCCGGGTTCGAGATGCTCCAGCGGGCAGCCAAGATGTTTTCCAGTGGGACAATCTTTCCCGAGCGCTTTCGCAACAATATCGGCGATTGCGCGATTGTGACTGATATTGCTCTGCGCCTTAATGCGTCCCCGCTTTTTGTCGCCCAGAATCTCTATGTGGTCTACGGCAGTCCCGCTTGGTCAAGCAAGTTCTTGATTGGCCTTTGGAATTCATGCGGCCGGTATTCGGCAATCCGCTATGAGCTTGTGGGGACGGAAGGGCAGGACGATTGGGGATGTATAGCCAAAAGCAAAGAATGGGCGACAGGGGAAGAGCTTGTCGGGCCTCCGGTGACTCTTTCCTTGGCTAAAAAAGAAGGTTGGTTTGAAAAACGGGGGAGCAAGTGGCAGACAATGCCCGCGCTCATGTTGCGATACCGGGCGGCGGCTTTCTTAATTAATACTGTCGCGCCGGAGCTGGGTATGGGTATTCGGACGTTGGAAGAAACAGAAGATATGGGAGCATAGTCATGCTAAAAGGGGCCACGTGGCCCCTTACTGAATATCGACGCTAGAGATAGGAATCCTCTTTTTCCAGATAATTGCGCACATAGTCGGCCGCGCCCTCTTCTAGCGGGGTGAAACTCAGAGGGCAGTTCACATGAGTTAGCCAGCCCATATCGGCGCAGGTGTAATTTTGGTACTTGCCGCGCAGCGTTTCGGGCATGTCCACGTAGTCGATGCGGCATTCCCGCCCCAGGGCGGCGAACACGGCCCGGCCCAGCTCGTTGAAGCTACGGGCCGTGCCTGTACCCACGTTGTGGATGCCGTTGACGTCCCCGCGCTCCAGCAGCCAGGCCATCAGCGCGGTGCAGTCCTTGACGTAGACAAAATCGCGCTTCTGCTCGCCGTCGGCCAGACCTGGCACATCGGATTTAAACAGCGCCAGCCGTCCATGCTCCCGGATCTGGCGGTGAGCCTTGACCACCACACTCTGCATGTCCCCCTTATGGTATTCGTTGGGACCGTAGACATTGAAGAATTTCAGGCTGACCACCTCGCCGCACAGCTTCTCGCGCAGCAGCCAGAGGTCGAAGAGCTGTTTGGAATAGCCGTACATGTTCAGGGGCGCGAGCCGGGGGATCAGGGCCGGATCGTCGCTGAAGCCGAGGGAGCCGTCGCCGTAGGTGGCCGCCGAACTGGCGTTGATGAAGCGCGCGCCCTTGTCCAGGGCGTAGCGGCAGAGATCGCGGCTATAGTGAAAATTGTTTTCCATCAGGAAATTCGCGTCGCGCTCGGTAGTGGAGGAACAAGCTCCCAGGTGGACCACGGCCGAGATCTTCCAGGGCAGGGCGTCGCGTTGCAACATATCGTAAAAGCGGTCGCAGTGTAGATAATCCACATAATGGCGTTTGACCAGATTATGCCATTTCTCGCTGCTGGCCAGATTGTCCACCACCACGATCTCGTCCAGGTCCATATGGTTCAACTGCCAGAGCAGGACGCTGCCGATAAAGCCCGCGCCGCCGGTAATCACGTACATTAGGACTTCTCCGCGCCCATCCGGCGCATTAGATTGGTGGTGCTGTACCCGTCCATTAGCTGGGCCAGATGCACGCGTCCGCCATATTCCCGCACCAGATCCGCACCCACCACGGTTTCCACGGTATAGTCGCTGCCCTTGACCAATACATCGGGCCGCACCCGGCGGATCAACTCCAGGGGCGTATCCTCGTCAAAAAGAACCACCGCGTCCACTCCCTGCAACGCGGCCAGCAGCAACGCGCGGCTTTGCTCATTCTGGACCGGGCGGCCGGGCCCCTTGAGACGACGCACCGAGGCGTCGCTGTTCAGCCCCACCACCAGGCGGTCGCCCAGGGCCGCGCACTGGCGGATCAGGGAAATATGGCCGGGATGGAGCAGGTCGAAGCAGCCGTTTGTGAAAACAATGCTTTCATTTCTGCGCCGCCACTCCTCCAGCTTTTCCAGCAGTGCGGAACCACCGTAGAGGTTGGGATTGTCGGCGTTTTCCCGCAGGGCCTGGTTCAGTTCAGCCAGAGACACAGGTGCGGTGCCCATTTTGCCCACGGCCACACCGGCCGCAGTATTAGCCACGCGGGCGCTTTCCTTCCAGTCCAGGCCCTTGGCTACGCAGGCCGCCAGGGTGGCGATGACCGTATCGCCCGCGCCGGAAACATCGGCCACTTCACGCACGGCGGCCCGGATATAGTACGGCGGCTCGCCTCCGGTGAACAGGGTCATGCCTTTGGCCCCGCGCGTGAGCAGAATCCGTTCCAGACCATAGCTTTCGCGCAGGCGGTCAGCTAGAGTTTCGCGTTCCCGCCGATCCGGCGCGTCACCGGCCTCCAGGCCGCAGGCCAGGACGAACTCGGCGCTGTTGGGCGTCACGCACTGCGCCCCAGCATAGCGCCGCCACTGCCCGCCCTTGGGGTCCACCAGCACGGGAATGCCGTGTTCGCGGGCTGCTATTATGACCGGCGCACACAGGCCGCCGTTTTCAGCGTCGTCCAGCAGGACGCCCTTGCCGTAATCGGACAGCACCACCGCGCCGCAGGCGGGAAGGCGTTCCAGAATTTTCTTGCGTAGGACCACCTTTTCTTCTGGACGCGGCGGTGCGATCACTTCTTCATCCAGGCGGAGCAGTTGCTGGCCCTGGGCAATAATCCTGGTTTTACGCGTGGTGCTCCGAGTGGAGGAATACACCAGACCGTCGTCAATGCCCTCAGCAGCCAGCTCCCTGCGCAGAGTCTCACCGGCTTCATCCCGGCCGGCCAGGCCGGTCAGCGCGACCTGAATGCTCAAACGGGCTAGGTTGCGGGCCACATTGGCCGCGCCGCCCGACGCGGTCCAACGCTTGCGCACGCAAGCCACGGGCACCGGCGCTTCCGGGGAAATACGCTTAACTTGACCGACAATGTAATGATCAAGCATTACATCGCCCACCACCAGTACACGTATTCCCGTAAAGTCCATGGATATTTTTCTCCTGTGGTTCGCTGAAAACCGGACAGGTCTGGTCAGGTTGTGCGAATGGCCTGAATGCGGGATAAAAACAAACCCTAACCGAAATATATCCTGTTAGGGTTTTATTTTTTCTGTTAACTGTTAGTTTGCTTTAATACTGAATACATAACCATCCGTCGCCGCCTTTGCAGCCGTAGCCGTAGCTATTATTGGTCTCACCGCCGGGACCACCACCGTAGCCGCCGCCGCCTTTGTCGCCCCAGTAGCCGACGCCGGCGCTGCCGCCGTGGTAGCCGCTGCCGCTGCC
>Ga0192245_10825_pt1 | contig 10814 bp, 8 predicted proteins | sample Koala_Koa27_M3_FD_131238 | JGI IMG/M metagenome (GOLD analysis project Ga0192245, IMG submission 131238) | Enriched cells from koala feces incubated with labeled cellulose particles, San Francisco Zoo, California, United States - Koala_Koa2-7_M3 ...
CAAAGTGGATTTCAAAGAAATCGTCTATACCGAAGGAGACTCCTGGGCACGCTACATGGTTCGTATGGATGAAATCATGGAAAGTATGAATATCCTTGAGCAACTCATCGACAACATTCCCGAAGGTCTGTATCAGGAAAAGATGAAACCTATTATCCGCGTACCGGAAGGGCAGTATTATGCTGCTGTAGAGGGAAGCCGCGGTGAGTTTGGCGTCTTCCTGGAGAGTCATGGTGACAAAACTCCGTACCGCTTGCATTTCCGTTCAACGGGATTACCATTGGTAAGTACCGTAGACACCATCTGCCGCGGATCGAAGATTGCCGACCTGATAGCTATCGGGGGAACACTGGATTACGTAGTGCCGGATATTGACAGGTAATTAATGATGAACGATTAGTGATTAGTGATGAGCGAACTACGCTGTCACATCGCAAGATACTAATCACTGATCACTAACAACTAATAACTAAATAACGTGTTTGACTTTAGTATAGTAACCAACTGGATACACCAGACGCTGACTTCCATCATGCCGGAAGGTCTGGCAATATTCCTCGAATGTGTAGTGATAGGCGTGTGCATCATCCTGATGTATGCCGTGCTCGCCATCATTCTTATTTATATGGAGCGCAAGATATGCGCCTTCTTCCAATGCCGCCTCGGTCCGAACCGTGTGGGTAAATGGGGTAGCATCCAAGTCATTTGTGACGTATTGAAGATGCTGACCAAAGAGATATTCACCCCCAAGGAGGCTGACCGCTTTCTCTATAATCTGGCACCGTTCATGGTGATCATTGCTTCGTTCCTGACCTTTGTATGCCTGCCTATTAATAAAGGTATGGAAGTACTGAACTTCAATGTAGGTGTATTCTTCCTGCTGGCTGCGTCCAGTATAGGTGTAATAGGTATTCTATTGGCAGGATGGGGCTCGAACAATAAGTTCTCACTCATCGGTGCCATGCGAAGCGGCGCACAGATTATCTCATATGAATTGTCTGTAGGACTAAGTATACTGACCATGGTAGTACTGATGGGAACAATGCAGTTCTCTGAAATTGTAGAAGGCCAAGCAGATGGATGGTTCATCTTCAAAGGACACATACCTGCAGTAATTGCATTCGTTATCTATCTGATAGCCGGAAACGCAGAATGTAACCGCGGTCCGTTCGACTTACCGGAAGCAGAAAGTGAATTGACGGCAGGATACCACACCGAATACAGCGGTATGCACTTCGGTTTCTTCTACCTGGCCGAATATCTGAACCTGTTTATCGTAGCCAGTGTAGCTGCTACCATCTTCCTGGGTGGCTGGATGCCATTCCATATCGTAGGACTGGACGGCTTCAATGCTATAATGGATTATATTCCGGGCTTCATCTGGTTCTTTGGTAAAGCTTTCTTTGTAGTATTCCTACTGATGTGGATTAAGTGGACATTCCCCCGCCTGCGTATCGACCAGATATTGGCACTGGAATGGAAGTACCTGGTACCGATTTCAATGCTGAACCTGATCATCATGGTACTGATTGCTGTATTTAAACTGCACTTCTAACCGGCGTAGCGCCGGAGCAAAGTTTCCCTTCGGGTAAATTAAATATAAAGAGATAATGAAAGATAAGAACGAAACATACAGTTATTTAGGCGGATTGATGCATGGCATCGGTTCTTTGCTAACAGGTATGAAAACTACCATGACTGTTTTTTGCCGCCGGAAAGTAACGGAACAATATCCGGAAAACCGTGCGACACTGAAAATGTTCGACCGTTTTCGCGGAACGCTGACCATGCCCCACAATGAGCGGAACGAACATCACTGTATAGCATGTGGACTATGCCAGATAGCATGCCCCAACGACACTATCAAAGTAACCAGTGAAATGATAGAGACTGAGGACGGCAAGAAAAAGAAGATTTTGGCGAAGTATGAATACGATCTCGGTTCATGCATGTTTTGCCAACTTTGCGTTACAGCTTGTCCGCACGATGCAATTACGTTTGCTACAGACTTTGAACATGCAGTATTCGACCGCACAAAGCTGGTGAAGACGCTTAACCATCCGGGCAGTCACGTAATAAAAAAATGATTAACGATTAGTGATAAGTGATTAGTGCCATGCGGCATATACCAATCACTTATCAATAAACACTAAAACATTAAATCAAATGGAAATAACCCTTGAAACCGTAGTATTCTACTTTCTGGCAGTGTTCATCACCGTGTGTTCTATTCTCACAGTGACTACACGCCGCATGGTACGCTCGGCAACGTATCTGCTGTTTACGCTTTTCGGCACAGCAGGCATCTACTTCCTGTTAGGTTACACCTTCCTGGGATCAGTACAAATCATGGTTTATGCCGGCGGTATTGTGGTACTCTACGTCTTCTCCATCCTGCTAACCAGTGGCGAAGGAGACCGTACCATCGACAAATTGAAACGTAGCAAACTGGTGGCCGGTCTGGGAGCAACCGTAGGCGGAGCCATCATCGTATTGTTCATCACACTGAAACATAAGTTTATAGTAACCACCGATCTTGTACCATTGGAAATCAATATCAAGACTATCGGACATTCTATGTTGAGTAGTGATAAATATGGTTATCTGCTTCCTTTCGAGGCAATCAGCATCCTGTTGCTGGCATGTATCGTAGGTGGCTTGGTGATTGCACGTAAACGATAAAAACAATTGATTATGATACACATGGAATATTATCTGATAGTTTCGGCTATCATGTTTTTCGCCGGTATTTACGGGTTCTTCACCCGCCGCAACACGCTGGCGATACTTATCAGCATCGAGTTGATACTGAATGCTACGGATATCAACTTCGCAGTATTCAACCGTTTCCTTTTCCCCGACGGACTGGAAGGGTACTTCTTTGCCCTGTTCTCCATTGCCATCTCGGCAGCCGAAACGGCAGTAGCTATCGCGATTATGATCAATATCTACCGTAATATACGAAGCATCCAGGTTAATAAACTGGACGAATTGAAGTGGTAGAATAAGTACAGTATCAATAATAGAATAAAAAAAGAAAAGAATATGGAATATACAATCTTCATTCTCCTGCTTCCTCTCCTCTCCTTCCTGGTATTGGGGATTGGCGGCAAATGGATGACGCACCGGACGGCAGGCATCATCGGTACCACGGTATTGGCTGTGGTAGCCCTACTGAGCTATACCACTGCCTGGTAATATTTCTCCGCTCCACGTCTGGCGGACGGCACTTTCGCCACACTTATGCCTTATAATATGATGTGGCTGCCTTTCACCCCAACGCTGAGTATCGACCTGGGTATCCTGCTCGATCCTATTTCAGTAATGATGCTCATCGTTATCTCTACCGTGTCGCTGATGGTACATGTCTACTCCTTCGGCTACATGAAAGGTGAACGTGGATTCCAACGTTATTATGCATTCCTCAGCCTCTTCACCATGTCCATGCTGGGCTTGGTAGTGGCTACCAATATCTTCCAGATGTATCTGTTCTGGGAGTTGGTGGGTGTTTCGTCTTATCTGCTTATCGGTTTCTACTATACGAAGCCGTCTGCTGTTGCTGCAAGCAAAAAGGCGTTTATTGTCACCCGTTTTGCCGACCTGGGTTTCCTGATCGGTATCCTTGTTTACGGTTACTATGCCGGAACTTATACTTTCCAGCCCAGTGAAATGGCATTACTGAAAGGCGGTGCAACAATGATACCCCTGGCACTGGGACTTATGTTTATCGGTGGTGCCGGTAAGAGTGCAATGTTCCCATTGCATATCTGGTTACCGGATGCTATGGAAGGCCCGACACCTGTCAGTGCATTGATCCATGCAGCAACGATGGTAGTAGCCGGAGTTTATCTTGTGGCACGAATGTTCCCGTTGTTCATCGGTTATGCACCGGATGTGCTGCACCTGGTAGCTTACGTCGGAGCGTTCACTGCATTCTATGCCGCTTCAGTAGCTTGTGTGCAGAGTGATATCAAGCGTGTATTAGCATTCTCTACTATTTCACAAATTGGCTTTATGATGGTGGCACTGGGAGTTTGTACTTCTGCCGATCCACATCACGGTGGCCTGGGTTACATGGCAGGAATGTTCCATCTGTTTACACACGCCATGTTCAAGGCATTGCTCTTCCTCGGTGCAGGTAGCATTATCCATGCAGTACACAGCAATGAAATGTCCGCTATGGGTGGGTTACGTAAATATATGCCTGTAACACATATCACATTCCTGATTGCATGTCTTGCCATCGCAGGTATCCCTCCGTTCTCCGGATTCTTCTCTAAAGACGAAATACTGACTGCATGTTTCCAGTTCAGTCCTGCTATGGGTTGGATTATGACAGCAATTGCTGCTATGACAGCATTCTATATGTTCCGCCTCTATTACGGAATTTTCTGGGGCAAAGAAAACAAAGAGCTTCACTCTGAACATAAGCCCCACGAAAGCCCGCTGGCTATGACTATCCCGTTGATGTTCCTTGCTGTTGTTACCATTGTAGCAGGTTTCATCCCCTTCGGTAAGTTCATCAGCTCCAACGGTACAGCTTACGAAATACATCTCGATTGGACAGTAGCAGGCACCAGCATCGCCATAGCTGTTATCTCCATTGCGATTGCTACAGCCATGTATGCACGGGCCAAACAACCCGTTGCCAATGCTCTTGCCCACCGCTTCCGCGGATTATGGACAGCTGCTTATCACCGATTCTATATCGATGAAGTATATCAGTTCATAACTCACAAGATTATTTTCGGTTGCATCTCCCGTCCCATTGCCTGGTTCGATCGCCATGTAGTAGATGGCTTCTTCAACTTCCTTGCCTGGAGTGCCAACGCCACCAGCGATGAGATACGCGGTTTGCAAAGCGGACAGATTCAGCAATACACTTACGTATTCCTGTTGGGTACGCTGGCGCTGATATTGCTGTTACTGCTATAATAGAGAAATGTTAATCGTAATTCGTAAATAGTAAAACGTAATATAAAGATGAACATATTAAGTATTTTTGTTCTCATCCCTCTGTTGATGTTACTTGGTCTCTGGCTAAGTCGTAACATCAAGCAGATACGCACGGTGATGGTCGTAGGTGCATCAGCATTGGTGCTGGCTGCCGTAGGCCTGACCATTGCTTACCTGCAAGCCCGTGCCGCCGGAGACACTGCCGAAATGCTGTTCCGTGCAGATGTACCTTGGTATCCGGCACTTAATATACATTACTCCGTGGGAGTAGACGGCATTTCAGTAGCCATGTTGCTGCTTTCTGCCATCATTGTCTTCACCGGTACTTTCGCCTCCTGGCGTTTGCAACCGCTGACAAAAGAGTATTTCCTCTGGTTCACCCTGCTTTCCTTGGGTGTGTTCGGCTTCTTCATTTCTACAGACTTGTTCACTATGTTCATGTTCTATGAGGTAGCGCTCATTCCTATGTACCTGCTTATCGGTGTATGGGGCAGTGGACGAAAGGAATATTCTGCCATGAAGCTGACATTGATGTTGATGGGTGGTTCTGCATTCTTGCTGATTGGTATTCTGGGTATCTACTTCGGTTCCGGTGCCACCAGTATGAACTTGCTGGAGATTGCACAACTGCACAATTTTCCAATTGAACAACAACGCATCTGGTTCCCGCTCACCTTCCTCGGTTTCGGTGTACTCGGTGCATTATTCCCGTTCCATACATGGAGCCCCGACGGTCATGCCTCTGCGCCTACGGCTGTAAGTATGCTCCATGCAGGTGTGTTGATGAAACTTGGAGGTTATGGCTGCTTCCGTATCGCCATGTATCTGATGCCCGAAGCTGCCCAGGAACTTGGATGGATCTTCCTGATCCTGACTGGTATATCCGTAGTTTACGGTGCTTTCTCTGCTTGTGTACAGACGGACTTGAAGTATATCAACGCATACTCTTCCGTATCTCACTGCGGTCTCGTACTCTTTGCCATCCTGATGATGAACCAGACTGCTTGTACCGGTGCTGTCCTGCAAATGCTCAGCCACGGATTGATGACTGCCCTGTTCTTTGCCCTTATCGGTATGATATACGGCCGCACTCATACCCGTGACGTACGCGAGCTCTCCGGTTTGATGAAGATTATGCCTTTCCTGGCTGTCTGCTATGTGATTGCCGGACTTGCCAACCTCGGACTTCCGGGACTCAGCGGTTTCGTTGCCGAAATGACCATCTTCAACGGTGCATTCCAGCATGTGGATGTCTTCCACCGTACGTGGACGATTATTGCCTGCACCAGTATCGTAATCACTGCAGTCTATATCCTTAGACTCGTTGGTAAGATTCTCTATGGCACTTGTACTAACAAGCATCACCTGACATTAACCGACGCTACCTGGGATGAACGCACCGCCGTTATCATACTCATCGTTTGCGTTGCAGGTCTCGGTCTTGCTCCGTTATGGATCAGCAATATGATTGGAGAAAGTGTGCTTCCTCTGGTAAGCATATTCCAATAAAGTCATGCTAATAACTAATAGTTAATCACTAAAAATATGGATTATTCCCAATTCCTCATTCTCAAAGAAGAGCTTTCGCTGATAGCGGTCATCGTTATCCTCTTCGTAGCCGACCTCTTTATGAGCCCTGATGCACATAAAAAGGATGGTAACCCACGACTCAACACCATGTTGCCCGTCGTGTTGCTCACGATACACACGCTGATTACGATCATACCCGGTCCGGCTGCCGATGCTTTCGGTGGTATGTACCATAATGCGCCGATACAAAGTATTGTGAAATCTATACTCAGTGTTGGTACGCTTATCGTCTTCCTGATGGCACACGAGTGGCTAAAACTGCCGGATACAATAATCAAACAGGGTGAATTCTATATGTTAACGCTCTGCACGCTGTTGGGTATGTATTTCATGATTTCCGCAGGTCACTTCCTGATGTTCTTTATTGGACTGGAAACAGCAAGTATCCCAATGGCTGCGCTGGTCGCTTTTGATAAGTATCGCCACCACTCTGCTGAGGCCGGTGCCAAATACATTCTTACAGCACTCTTCTCAAGCGGACTGTTGCTATATGGTATTTCACTTATTTACGGCACAGTAGGCACACTTTACTTTGATGATATTCCGGCCCATCTAAACGGCAACGCCTTGCAGATAATGGCATTTGTATTCTTCTTCTCCGGTATGGGATTCAAGCTCTCGCTCGTACCCTTCCACCTCTGGACAGCCGACGTATATGAAGGTGCTCCGAGTGTGGTAACTGCTTACCTGAGTGTAATCTCCAAAGGATCGGCTGCTTTCGTGCTGCTGACAATTCTGATCAAGACGTTTGCTCCGATGATAGATCAGTGGCAGGAAGTACTCTACTGGGTTATTATAGCCTCTATCACCCTCGCCAACCTCTTTGCACTGCGCCAGGAAAACCTGAAACGACTGATGGCATTCTCCAGTATCTCGCAGGCAGGTTACATTATGTTGGGTGTCATTGCCGGTACACAACAAGGTATGGCATCATTGGTGTACTACATACTCATTTATATGTTTGCCAACCTCTCCGTATTTGCAGTAATCACGATTATTGCTTTGCGTGCCCAACGTTTCACACTTGAAGAATATAACGGACTGTACAGCACCAATCCCAAGCTGGCGTTCCTTATGACGCTCGCTCTGTTCTCACTGGCAGGTATTCCTCCGTTTGCAGGTTTCTTCTCGAAGTTCTTTATCTTCGCAGCAGCCTTCCAAGGTGGTTTCCACTTGCTGGTGTTTATTGCACTGGTAAACACAATTATCTCACTCTATTACTATCTGAAGATTGTGAAATCTATGTATATCAACAAGAGTGATGAGCCTATTGCTACTTTCCGTAGCGATAATTATACGCGTGCCAGCCTTGTCATCTGTACGCTTGGTATTATTGTATTGAGCCTTGCAAGCGTGGTTTATCAATCCATCGACAAGTTCTCGTTCGGACTATAACGGACATTAATTCTTATTTCACTAAAGTGTGTACCGAGAGAATCAAATCTCCGGTACACATTTTTTTATCGTTAGTATTAGGATAACAATATTATACCACCGGCAGAATAAACCAGAATGTGGAGCCTTTGCCCAGTTCACTGTCCACGCCAATGGTACCTCCTAACTGTTCGATGATACTTTTACTGATAGAAAGCCCCAGACCAGTGCCCTGTACAAATGAGTTCAGTTTCACAAAACGGTCAAATATCTGCCTGCATGCCTCAGGAGCAATGCCAATACCTGTATCCGACACATATATTCGCAGATGATTTTCATCAGGTTTGTCGTATCCGATTTGAATACTGCCTGTTGAAGTAAACTTAATAGCATTATTTACGAAGTTAGAAATAACCTGATGCAGACGATTGGGATCACTTACAATCACAAATGACGGCAAGGTAGATTCAAAGATAAGTTCAACACCCGGTTTTACACGTAACTTCATAGCACGTGCAACATCTCCACACAAAGTTTTAACATCCAGTTCCCTGAATTTAAAATCAAAAGTGCCTGCCTCTATCTTTGATAAATCCAGAATATCAGAAATCAGTTGCAACAAGAGTTCATTGTTTTCCTCCACCATCTTCGAATACTCCTGTTTTTCTGCCTTATCTTCGGTCTCCACCAGCAAACTTGAGAAACCTACAATTGCATTCAGCGGTGTACGTATCTCATGGCTCATATTTGCCAGGAAAGCACTCTTCAGCCGGTCTGATTCTTCTGCCTTCTCCTTGGCTTCAATCAACTTCTGTTCCGTTTCCTTTAACTCGGTAATATCATAATTGACACCGATTAATTCAATCAAGCCATTTACCGGTTCATACCGGTTAAGTACCACATTCATGCGTACCCAATTCCACTGATTCAATGTTCCGGGTCTTAGTACACGCATTTCACTCTTGAAACTTTTAGCTTCCCCTTGTTTAGCCTTTTCGAAGAAAGCCAGTACACGTGCTCTGTCTTGCGGATGCATCTTATTATAAACACCCACAACCTCAGCCAATGAGGTATCTTCATCTTCACCCATATTCTTATACCACTGCTTAATAGCATATCCATCACGAGTAAGCAGATTCAATTTAGCATAGCCCACTTTGGCATAATCAGAAATCAGTAGGAAAAAGTTCTCAAAATCGCGGATACGATTAATAGAACTGATGCGTTCCGTATTATCAATATTGATAAGTACAAAACCACTACACTCGCCACAACTGTCATATATTTTACTGACCTTAGTGTATAGTTCTATTCCTCCTTTCTTCTCCGATTCATAGTAGTCACTCACATTGGCAAATTCATAATCCTGTGAAAAGTCGAATTCATCTTCTACTTTCACTCTTTCACGGGCATCCAGCGGCACATTCGGATTTTCAAAGAAGTTCACACCAATTGTACTTGCTTTATCCTTGACTCCGAATATCTCCATATCTTTATTATTAAGATCAATCAGTATCCCATCCTTATCATAAATCTCCACACCTACAGGAATGTTGGAGAAAATGTTACGCAGTAGTTTCTCACTATGATCAAGTGCCGTATAAGTGCGACGCATTTCCGTAATATCGATGTAGAGACAAACCAGTTCATCTGGTTCAGGTGAATAAATAATACAATGGCAAGTCTTACCTGAGTTCTCAAAATACTCATCCAGTTCCCGATGTCCCCCATGTTTGTGTATATCTGCAAGAAGGCGAAGTTTAATATCCAATTTGTCAGGAGAATAGATTTCTGATGCAAAACGTCCTTTGTAAGCCTCTATAGGCGAACCGGATAAAACAGCGCTGAACTGATTTGCATCCGTAATGAGATAATCATAAAGTACTCCTTCGTCATTGTAAAGAATGGAGAGCCGTACATACCCCATGGGCATATATGTATAGAGATTGGACAGAGTTTTGCGTTCCCGGTCGGCCTCATCTCTGGCAAGACGTAAACTGATACAAATATTAATGATGCTCGCTAAAGATGAAAACCATTGGTAATCCTCATTTGTCCATTTATAATGTCTGTCTACCAAGTCAATGCCAATATATCCCCATACTCGTTCAGTGTTCCGCAAAGGGACTACCATAAGCGATTTTATGTTTTGTACGGCAAGTATTTCATATACCTGATGGGCTTCGCGAGGCAGGTCTGACAAAGAACTCAATAAAATAGGTTTATCTTCCAGCATCTGCTTAAGCCACCACTCCATACCATTAGTCGGGAGAAATTGCAGCAAATCTATCTCCGGGGTCACACCATCGGCCACTACTTCATAGGTACAACTTTGAGTACGGTACTCGGCATCATTATACTCTACAATATAGACTCGTCCGCCATGAAAAAGTTCAAGCACATCTTTCAGCACTCCCGAAATCACTTCACTCAAGCTTTTATCTTTCATAAAGTTACGCAAAGAATGGGATACCGTATGTTGCCTGAACAACAACTCATTAAATTGTTTCAGAATATCATCAGACTGTGTTTTAGGGGTATCAACCAATTGAACAATACCGAATGCTTTCGGATGTCCATCTTCTGCCAACCATTTTTCTCCTAAACGGGAGCGAATCCAGACAATACCTCGTGTAGAATAAACGGGAAAGGTTTGTTCATAAACTTCGATTTCTTCTATCGAAAGCAACTCACGCGTAATGCGACAACGATAATCTTCGCGAATTAATTCACCGAACTGCTGAAAAGTCATGGTATTATCTTCCAAGCCGAACAAATTACAAACATATTCGGAACAAAGATATTCCCCGGTAGCGAAATCTGCTTCCCACCAACCTATTTGTCCAACAGATGAAAGGAGCTGAAAACGTTTTGCCTCATGTGATTGGTTGTCA
>Ga0192245_10828_pt1 | contig 10780 bp, 5 predicted proteins | sample Koala_Koa27_M3_FD_131238 | JGI IMG/M metagenome (GOLD analysis project Ga0192245, IMG submission 131238) | Enriched cells from koala feces incubated with labeled cellulose particles, San Francisco Zoo, California, United States - Koala_Koa2-7_M3 ...
TGTCGTCCAACATGCGTACAATTTCTTTTTGGGATTGTTTGGTAGGGGCAATAATAATGCCATCTATCTGACGAGACCTGAACTCCCTGATCATTCTTTCCTCCCGTTCTTTTTGGGAACCGGAGCTGGATATCATAAGGGAAAAACCTTGTTTTTCCGCTGCTTTTTCTACTTCGCGTGCAATCTCGGAGTAGAATATGTCACTAATATCCGGTAGAATAAGACCAATTGTTCCTGAAATACCTGTGTTGAGACTACGGGCTAAAAGATTAGGCTGGTAGTTCATCTCTTTGGCACATTTAAAAACCTTTTCCTGGGTAATCATACTAATACCTTTCTCATCTCCTTTACCCGAAAGCACCCAGGATACAGTCGTTTTAGACAACTGTAACTCTTTCGCAATATCTTTAAGGGATGTTTTCATTGGTATTCATATTAGGTTTTCAAAGCACTTAACCGATTAAGCTGATTGCAATATTAGGAATATAATTTAATGTACAAAATTTTTATTGCATGTTATATAACATCAAGAGGAGAATTTGTTTTTATTCTCCGGTAAACCAATTTTTAAATTCTGTTACCCGTGCTTTACTTACTACTATTTTTTCTTTAACAGGAACTTTCAGGTTAACAGAGAGTCTGCTGTTAAACCATAAGTCAATATCCTGAACAGATTTGCGGGCTATCAGATATTGACGGTTTACCCGGAAGAAGTTATGAGGATCAAGTAGCTCTGTAAGTTCGTCCAAATGATTGGGTAAAACAAAAGAACGGCTGGTATGAGTCACCGCTTTTACATTTCCATCTTCTATATGAAAATAATAGATATCCTCTACTGGCAAAGGATAAAGTTTATCTCCTTTTATTGGTACAAGAAAATGGGTTTTATAGGATTCTTTTAACCGTAACGCCCGTACTAAGTTCGAATAATCGGGTGGGATGGTTTCCTGTAAAGAGGTAAAATGTTCCAGCTTTCTAAGTGCTTTAGTTATATCCTTACTATCTATGGGTTTCAACAAATAATCTATACTATTTACCTTAAATGCTTTTAATGCATATTCATTATAAGCGGTAGTAAAAATAATCGGACAGGTAATCGGTACATATTCAAAAATTTCAAAAGAAGAACCATCAGCAAGATGGATATCCATAAAAACCAGTTCCGGCATTGGATGTGTACGAAACCATTCGATAGCGTCTGTCACACTATCCAATTCTACTAAAATATCCATTTCCGTGTTTTGTTCATCCAGCAATGCGCGCAGATTACGGATCGCTGCTTTTTCATCCTCTATTATAACGACTTTCATATCAATGGTATGGTTACGGAAAAGAGTTTATCTTCTTTATTTACCTGAATTTCCTGATGGAATAGTAACTGATATCGCTTACTGAGATTTGCCAAACCAATTCCTGTTGCAACATATGGAGTCCGTTTGGGTTGTACCGGGTTGCGAACTGTCAACGAAGATTCAATCGCCTGTATCTCTACAACAAGAGGATGGCGATTACTAATCTCATTATGTTTGACACTATTTTCAATCAACAATTGCACAGACATGGGTGGTAGTTGTTTGGTATAAAGTTCTTTTGGAATAGAGATATTAAATATAATATTCTCTTCATAACGCATTTTCAACATAAAGATAAAAGCATTTACAAACTCCATTTCTTCTTCTAATGTTACACTTTTATTTTCATTTTCCTGCAATGTATATCGTAACACTTTTGAAAGTTGTTGCAGATAATCCTGTGCTTTATCCGGTGTTTCCCTTATAAGGGACCGGAGTGTATTTAGTGAATTAAAAAGCATGTGAGGATTAAGCTGGTTTTTCAATGCTTCATATTGGTTCAGTAAATTTTCGGCTTTCAATTCCTGGTTTTCTAATTGTACCTGTCGGTTTCTTCTGTTTATATAGACCACATAACAGCTTCCTGTTACAATACAACTTAATACGAAATCACGGAATGGATGTAAATTGTAGTGTACTATGGCATCTACTGCCGGAACATCTAACAGATGATGAATAAAGAAAAAAGCTTTTCCCAATAAACTGCTGAGCAACCAGGTAACAGCAAAAGAGAGAAATATTTTCTTCCATGTAACCGGAATAGCCGTCTGTCCATACCCAAAAACAAACAAATTAAGAGCAAACAAAAGCAGAAGAGATATAAAAGTAAAAAAGATTTCATTTATTACATCCGCAAGTTCCATCCCGGGAAAAAGATCGGTCGGGTCTGCATCCACAAGTGAAATTATTTCAGGGAAATACATCAAACAGGCAACTATTATTGAAATAATAGCCAACAATCCGATAGGTACTTCATTGATCCGTTTCCTCATGTAACAAATATACTCTTTATTTCTTATTGACCCGTGCCGTTACATACATTCCAGGACGAAAAAGGGCATGTGTTCCCTGTACTTTGGCGTATACTTCCAACGAACGGCTGGAAGTATCTACTTCCTGTCCGATAGAAAAGAGAGTTGCATCGAAATCATCCGGAATACCATTTACTAAAAAACAAAGTTTTTCTCCAACATTTAAATAAGGTAAATCTTTTTCATACACTGTAAGGTTGAGTATAACTTCTCCTTTGTCTACAATTTCACAAATCGACTCTCCCACCTGGAAATGTTTACCGATATTTAATTTCATTCCGGTTACATATCCTGAGATAGGAGCTTTTACTGTTAAATAAGGCGAAATGCCTTCTTTTACTATTTGTTCCGGAGAGATATCCAACAGACGCAGTTGTGCAGCAGCAGCTTCTCTTCTACTCTTCACGGATAGATATTCTGCTTTACTTTCCTGATACCGTTTCTTAGAGGCTGCTTCCTGTTCGCTCAGTTTCTTTTGCCGGTTGTATTCCGCTTCCAGAAACTCTTCCTGTGCGGCAGCTTCCAAAAAAGTTTGTTGCAGGTTAATAAACTCGATGTTCTCTAATAAAGCAATCGTACTTCCTTTCTTTACATATTCGCCAGGTAAAAGGTGGGTTGCATGTACTGCACCGCCCATTAAAAGTGTTACGGATGCAAAATTCTGAGGAGGAAGAACCAGTGTTCCATTCAGATAAAGTTCATCAGCTATTACATCCGACAGATCGGGTTGGTCCGGATTTCCGGCAATTTCTTCATCATTTATTACAGCAACAGGTAAAGTTTCCTCTACCAAAGCCATTGTTTTCACTTCTTCACCACATGAAATCAGAAAAAGAGCTATTAAAAGAAAAATCGTATGTTTCATATCAGTCAGTATATAATTCCAATTCAAGTACAGATACATTATAATTATAAACAGTTTCTATATATCCCTGCCTAATATCCCTTACTGTGTTTAGGCTCTGGATAAATTGATGAATATCTGTATCACTCTCATAAAATTGAACTAAAGCACTTTTCAGTAATGCATCTGCCTCAGGTAAAGCCGCAGTGGTATAATAACGGATATTCTCTCCTTGTTGAAGTAACTGGGATTGCAGTTCCATAATCCGGTTATTCAATGTCTGACGTTGATAATCGGCTTCCATACGAGCAATAGAATAATCAATCTTTGCCTGTTTAATCCGGCTTTTACCCGGAACAAACCACAACGGGAAAGAGATTCCCACCATCCAGGCATCCAATCCTTTATAGGGAGTAATGGTTTGCCGGTTGTATCCAACGGATAATTCAGGGAAAAAGCGGCTCCGTTCAATTTTTATGTTAGTTTCTTTTTCTTCGGCATGACTCTGGAAATATCCTTCATGTGCTTCTGAAAGAAAAGTAGAAGAAGGGGTTAGCCACACTTTTAAAGAAGTATCATTAGGTAAAATCGTTACTTCTGAATAACATGCCCAGGTAAATCTTCTTATCGCCAGCCTGATTTCTTCCTCTGCCTGCATCCGGCGTGTACGGATATCAGCCGCTACAGAAGTTGCCATATTTTTCTCCAGTAAGGTAATATCTCCCTGTTCATACCGTAAATTACCTGCTTTTTGTAACCGGTCTGCCCATTCGCTTTGCTCCTTATATAATTGCAAAGTATGTAGTGCATATACATAATACGCCCATGCCCTTTTCACCTCAGCAGTAATTTCTTTACGCACCATACGGGTATAATATTCTCCGGTACGGATCTCCCTACTTACTAACGTATTTTTATAAAAAGGAGTAAGCAGAGAACCTACTGATTGGGATACTTCTAATTCCTTATCCGAACGGATATCACTATTTAATTGTCCCCAGGCATACGAAACGGATGTTGCGGGTATATCCCAGACTTCTCCCCGACTTGTACGGCTCTTTTCTACAGAAGAGATAGCAGACCGTATACGGGGATGATGTTGGTTTGCTATTTCTATTGCCTCTTCAAGGGAAACGGGTTGTTGAGCTGACACAGAAAAGAATGTCAGTACCATCGTTGCCAAAAGAAACCATTTACGATACATGCTGTTTTTCTTCCAGGCTATTGTACTATTTACCATTTTATAGAATACAGGAATAATAAGTAAAGTGAGGAAAGTAGAAAGGATCAACCCACCTATTACAACTGTTGCCAACGGACGTTGTACTTCTGCTCCTGCCGAGGTAGCAATCGCCATGGGTACAAACCCTAATGAAGCTACCAGTCCGGTGAGAAATACAGGACGTAACAGGTGCGGACAACCTGTTGTGATAATCCGATTTGTACACATCGTATATTTATTTTTATGCCGGAGGGCATTAAAGTGATTAATCATTAAAATTCCATTCAACACGGCTACTCCAAAAAGAGCAATAAAACCAACGCCTGCCGAAATACTGAAAGGTAATCCTCTCAGCCAAAGTGCCACAATTCCACCTATCAGCGATAAGGGTACAGTCGAAAAAACAACCAACGTATAGGTAACACTTTTAAAAGCAAAGAAAAGTAATAACAGGATAAGTGCTAACGCTACCGGAATAACAATGGTCAATGTATCGATTGCATTTTGCAAGTTTTCAAACTGTCCGCCATATTCAAAATAATAACCAGGTTGTAATTGTATATTCTCTTCCAATACCTCCTGAATTTGTGATACGACTTGTTGAATGTCACCCTCCCGTACATTTACACCAATCACAATACGTCTTTTCGTTTCATCCCTGTTAATTTGTAAAGGTCCATTTACAAATTCTACATCTGCCACTTCACTTACTGGTATCTGATAGCCCTCATTGGTCCGTATATATAATTTATTCAAATTCAGGTTAGAAACTTTCTCATCATTCATCCGTACCACCAAATCAAAACGACGTTCATTTTCAAAAACGACACCCGCCGTTTCGCCTGCATAGGCTGTACGGATAATGGTATTCAAATCTGTAATGCGTATTCCATAACGTGCTGTTTTTGGCACGGTCATATTTAATGACTAACTGGGGTAATCCCATTGCCTGTTCTACCAATACATCCGAAGCTCCCGGTACTTGTTCAACATACACTGCTGCTTCTTTGGCTTTCCGGTATAATTCATCCATATCCTCGCCATATAACTTTATGGCAATATCTGCCTTAGCACCTGTCATCAATTCATTAAAACGTAACTGAATGGGTTGGCTAAAATTAAATTCTGCATATTCTTCTAATGGTTCAAGTGCCTGCTTCATTTTTTCTACCATTTCAGCACGTGTCTTTGCCGATGTCCATTCGTTGAAAGGTTTCATAATGATCATAAGGTCACCATCTTCAACTGCCATTGGATCCGTGGGGACTTCTGCCGTTCCTATTTTGGCTACCACATGTTTTATTTCGGGAAATTTATTTAATAAGATTTTTTCTACTTCATTCGATAATTCGAGACTGCGGGACAAAGAACTTCCCGCCGGCAGGGTCATTTGCATAGCGAAATCTCCCTCATCCAATGTGGGAATAAATTCAGCACCCAGTTTGGTGAAGAGGAATAATGAGGCTGCCAAAGCAATAAAAGAGGGAGAAATGGTTAGCCACGGACGATGCAGACAGAAATGTAAACCTTTTTTATATCCCACATTCAATTTAGTAAAGAAGCGATCTGCCCAGGTGGGTTTGGTAGAAATGGTACGTTTCAAAAATAAAGATGCCATCATAGGCACATAGGTCAAAGATAAAATCAAAGCGCCAATAATACAGAATACCAATGTTTTTGCCATCGGCGTAAAATATTTTCCTTCGATACCTGTAAGAGTAAGGATCGGAAAAAATACAATCAGGATGATTAACACAGCAAAAGTCGCACTACGGACTACCGCTGCTGTCCCTTCTTCTACTTCCTTATCCATTTCTTCACCTGTGAGTGTTTTGCCCGCCAGTCGTTTCGTATATAAATGCGCCAGTATTCCTTCCACAATAACAATGGAACCATCTACCACAATCCCAAAGTCTATAGCACCCAGGCTCATCAGGTTAGCCGATACACCAAACACACGCATCATAATAAATCCAAAAAGCATAGCAAACGGGATCACAGAAGCTACAATGAGTCCGGCACGTACATTCCCCAGGAATAACATCAAGACAAGAAATACAATAATGGCTCCTTCTATCAGGTTTTTAATGACCGTAGAAATATTCCGGCTTACTAATTCGGAACGATTCAGGTAAGGCTCAATGGTAACGCCTTCCGGCAATAAACGTTGAACCCGTTCCACCCGTAACTCCAGCTCTTTTGTAACTAAGTTGGCATTTGCTCCTTTCAACATCATCGCTATTCCGCCCACACATTCTCCTTTTCCGTCCATTGACATGGCTCCAAAACGTTTCGAAGCCCCCAAACGAACGACGCCTACTTCATCAATATGAATAGGTATTCCATTCCGATTCGCAATAACGATCAGTTCTATATCTGCAATGGTATTGATCATTCCTTCGGAACGTATATAGTAAGCATTATTCCCTTTTTCGATATAACTTCCTCCCGTATTCTGATTATTCCGTTCCAAAGCCTCAAATACCTCTTCAATGGTAATATCCAAACCATATAATGCATCCGGATCAAGAGCTATTTCATATTGTTTCAGATACCCACCAAAACTATTAATCTCTACAATCCCTGGTATTCCTGAAAGCTGACGTTTTACTATCCAATCCTGTATGGTACGAAGCTCCATTGCATCGTATTTATCTTCATATCCAGGAGCCACTTTTAGTACATATTGATAAATCTCTCCCAGTCCGGTAGTAATAGGCATTAGTTCCGGTGTTCCTAATCCGGGAGGAATATCACCCGCTACTGTTTGTATTTGTTCATTGATTAATTGTCGGGCATCCAAGGTAGGAACACTTTCATCAAATACAACAGTTACAAGGGACAAACCAAACCTAGATACCGACCGTATTTCAATTACATTCATAATGTTACTCATAGCCACCTCAATAGGAAAGGTGATCAACTGTTCTACTTCCTGAGGAGCTAATGTAGGAGAAACAGTTACAATCTGTACCTGATTATTGGTAATATCAGGTACAGCATCTACGGGCAGCGTTAGCATAGCATATAAACCAGCAATCAATAAGAAGAGTGTCATTAATCCGACAAACAACTTATTATGAATAGAAAACCTAACAATTGCGTTAAACATCACAGGAACTATTTAATTATCCGGCAAAGATAAAGTCCCATGAAAGGAAGAGAAACGATAAAAACCTGAACCGTCCGATTTATAACCTGAATGGTTGGAAAAAAGAGCTGAATGGTAAAAAGATGGATGTAGATAGAACTTTTATGGTCAGGAAATAATAATAAAAAAGGTATTTTATTCAGTGGAGATCGGAAGATTCAACTTAACATTGATTTGTTGTCAAATACAGTATTAATTTTTTCTCTTTAGAGCTACTCTACTTATAATCCCTGCGGGATTATAAGTTTAAAAGATGGGTGTACGGAGTAGTTCAAAAAGGGAGAGTAAACAAATTCAGGACTTTACAACCCTCTGACCACTACTATATTTTACTCCTTTCTAAAAATTCTTAGGATAAAACACTGTATTGAAAAACCTGTTTTGTTAGTTCAGGATAATAAGTTGTGTGGTTTTCTTTGTTCTAAAAGATTTAGTGTCTAAAAAGTAAATTTGTCTCTGAACTTGATCCGAGATCGCAAAAGAACGACCAATTAAGGTGCTGATAATCAATGACACCTTTTGTTCTTCTGCGATCCCGTGTCAAGCACGGGATGAATTCAGTTTCTTTTTAGACAACCCCTTTTAGTTGACTCATCAAAAATCCTGGGTAGTTAATGTCCAGTCATTATCAAAATAGCCGGCTGCTTCCATAGCTTCCAATCCATCCCGTAATATATCGGCACGATAAATCATCAAATCGGGGAAACCTGTAATACCGGAAATATAATTATTAGGGGATGTTGCCCACATACCAACTTCTCCTGTTCCAGCTACTACACCTACTAAAGCGGTATCGCTTGTTGGATGAGGATATACAAAATAAGTAGCAAGGTCATTACCCTGATACGAACGGTTTCCGGCTACTATACCTTTGCTTGTTACTTGTATCGGACACTCTTTTAACAATAGATTCCATGCACGGTTATTTTCTTTATTACCATACAGTACTACATTCCGGTCTTTGTATTTGGTAACTGTATATTCTGTATCCGGAATGACATCTACCGAACCGTTACCACGGTAGTAGAATGTTTCCGCATCAAAACGTGCTTTGTTCTGATACCATTCATTTTCCTTTGCATTTCCTTTTGTTGCATATACAAATACAACATTGTTATTATAAGCATATTTGAAACCGCCGTAACGTCCGGAATACTTTTCTTTTTTATTGACCTGATCTATTATTTCCCATTGTCCCTCTTTTAAAGCCAATAATGTTTTTTGGTTTGTATCTACAGAAATACGATTTCCTCCTATTTCAACAAGGGCTTCTCCCGAGAAGGTTAATGCGGGGATATCCAATACCAACAAAGCAACGTTTTCGGCTTTGTCTACAAAAATAGTATCAGCATCTTTCCTTACCTGTACATTCGTGAAATCAAAAGGTTTTACTTGTTGTTCTACCTGCACCCAATAATCTGTTGAAGAAATACCTGGAGAGGCTGTATGAAAATCAATCTCTTTTACTTCTTCTGGTGCAGGAATAGAGCGAGCTTTAAAGAAATCGAAAATAGCTGGCCAGTCTACGCTAATGTCACCAAACCAATGTTCACCACCCGGGTATTCATAATAAGTAAAATCGGTATGGAATGTACCTAACAATTCCCGCATCTGGCGTGCTTGTTCAGGAGCAACTACCCTATCCGCATCTCCGTGGAATATATATACTCCTGATTGTTTGAGGTTATGAGCCATTGTTTTAATACGTCCACCATTGGCTCCTCTTTCAAATGCCTGATAAGTAGCATATGTATCGTGCATCGTATCGGTGCGTCCAAAACCATACCGTGCTACATCCGGATAACCGGCACAAGGAGCAACCGCAGCAAATTTATCCGGATAGGTAGTACCTAATACCCAACTACCGTGACCTCCCATAGAATGTCCGGTAAGATAGGTACGGGAAAGATCGGGCTGGAATACGCGACGTGCTTCTTCCAATACTTCCAAACCATCCAGACGTCCCCACTCTTCCCAGTTGAAACCATACGGGCGACGATTCGTAGCTGCAATAATGTCTACCCAATCTTTCGATTTATAAGCTCTTGCCTGGTTACGTGCTTCCACTCCCGCACCATGTACTGTCAGCACCATTGCTTTTGTTTCATTGGGCGTTGTGCGGATAGCAGGTGCTACACTATAATATTGTACACTTCCGTCTATATTACTAACAAATGTACGTTCATGATGTACAGATGCAGGAACCTGGCGTAAAGTAATTTCTTTCTGGTCAATTATTTTACCGGAACGATCTACTAATTCTACCTTTACAGCAGTTTCTCCTGTAGAAGTCGCATTCGTTGCCGGTAATTTGTATTTTAATTTACGTACACTCAACGGCATGACATCATCCGTTTTATATACTTCTTGCTTTCCATCCGCCAATGTAGCACGGATAGACATTCCGGTTAACGCTCTTTTTGTTGTATTAATTACCCGTATAGCTGCCCATTTGGAATTTGTCTCACCAATGATAAGATCCGGATTTGTCATATCCCGTAAAGTAAACATAACATTCTTTTCAGGTTTTACTAATTTAGCAGCCACCCTACCAAAACGTCCAGGTGTATGAATTATTTCATTCAATCCTTTTTTCAGTTTTACAGGAATCAAGGTATAACCAAAATCATAATGATCTCCTTCATGTGGAAAACCATTTACATACGTACGTGTACCTCCGGTTGTTTCCAGCAAAGCAATCTGTTCACGAGGAGATTCATACGAAGTATATAAATAAGCCGTACGAAGAAACGGATGCTGGAATACCCCATTTGTATCAGCTTTGATTTCTGTCCATGTCCATTCAGGGATAACGGTTATTTCTCTCCCCTCCCTGTCTCTGCGGGGAAAAGCGGGTGCATCTGAGGCATTGATATTAGGATAACTGTATGCCAACATTTCACCGTTTTGCGGAGTCGTAAAATTTCCTGTCGCATACAGCCAGGCAATCATATCCTGCCCATTAAACAATGTACCCGGGTTCACCTGTCCACGTAACACAAGTCCCTCACGGAAACCAAAAAATACTTCTCCTTCATCCGTTTTCTCGATTTTCTCCTGTCCAAAAATAGTGACAATGTTTTGAGCCATGGTGTTTTGTGGTTGAAAAGAAAAGACCAGCAGACCCACTGATCCCACAATCGGTAATAGTTTTTTTGTTAGATTCATGTTTTTGTTTTT
>Ga0192245_10829_pt1 | contig 10731 bp, 7 predicted proteins | sample Koala_Koa27_M3_FD_131238 | JGI IMG/M metagenome (GOLD analysis project Ga0192245, IMG submission 131238) | Enriched cells from koala feces incubated with labeled cellulose particles, San Francisco Zoo, California, United States - Koala_Koa2-7_M3 ...
AGCAAAAGGCGATTGAAGAGGCGCGGGAAGCGGATTCAAATATTCCTTTTAGGTCTGGAAAGGCAAGATTCTGGTAATAATGCCTGATGCAGTTCTCGATTCAAATATTCTTTTTAGGTCTGGAAAGACGGCGACAATTTTTACCAGCCAAGGCCAGTGCGCCGATTCAAATATTCCTTTTAGGTCTGGAAAGTACAGCGCGAAAACATTCCGCATGGCATCAAAGCCGGATTTAAATATTCCTTTTAGGTCTGGAAAGTGCTTCGATCACACGGTTGTGGAAGGGAAAAGGATCGATTCAAATATTCCTTTTAGGTCTGGAAAGTCGGTGAGGGTTTTGTCCGCGACAAGGGCTTCGTAGATTCAAATATTCCTTTTAGGTCTGGAAAGAGATATCCTTCTGCGAACTTTGCAGCTGTTTGTTTGGATTCAAGTATTCCTTTTAGGTCTGGAAAGAGAAGTCCGAGCGGCTGATAAACGAGACAAAACCTGGATTCAAATATTCCTTTTAGGTCTGGAAAGACGGGACTCTTATACGGATTCAGCCCCATCACCGTCGATTCAAATATTCCTTTTAGGTCTGGAAAGTAGTGATACAGCTGTGCCCCCGCGCACAGGACAACCTGATTCCAAATATTCCTTTTAGGTCTGGAAACTCGACTGGGAGGCGCAGTACCGGGCGACCATCGACCGATTCAAACATTCCTTTTAGGTCTGGAAACTGGGATGCCATCGCCCGCGCCTTTGGCGGGTCGCGGCGATTCAAACATTCCTTTTAGGTCTGAAAACATGGCATCTACAACTTTAAATTACTATGAATGGCCAAAATTCAAACATTCCTTTTAGGTCTGAAAACAATACGGAGACAACTACACCACCATGCAGCTCGCAAGGTTCAAACATTCCTTTTAGGTCTGGAAACATGTTGGCGAGGAAAGTCTGCGGGATGCGGACGGTGGATTCGAACATTCCTTCTAGGACTAGAAAGTATTCTTTCACCAGCGCCGTTGTCTTGGCGCTTATCGATTCAAACATTTCTTTTAGTCTGAAAGCAGTAAAAGTGATATCGTTATTCTAATATGGTGGGACCTGAATATCCATTTGAAATTTTGTGTAGTGAAAATTATAGACTGGTTGACATCAGTATGTAAAAATATTATCATCAAACCAGTATCTATAATTTACATTTTACAATTAGTCATGGCCCCATCTGTTACATACAACTTGGAGGTGAAGGATATAGATTATCTATTCAAGCTCCGTGACCACTGGTGGTTTGACGCTGGAATAGCGGCGTTTTATGACATAGCTGAGAGGCTTAAGAAAAATGACGGACAGAGATGGCTGGATGTTAAATTATGGATATGCCCCGATGGTATCCTTGTCTCTGCGCCCGATGAACTGCTGAAGCCGTTTGTAGATGCGTGCTATGAATATTTGGGCGATTTGTGGTGGAACGTTTCGTCGTCAAAGCAGGAGGAAGCGAAAGATCTTGTTATTTATAACAAGGAGAAAGAGACTTTCTCCTGTGCCCCTCGGCGTAATCCTACCCCTGTCGCGGCGCTTTCCGTAGGCGGCAGCAGCTGGAAGGCGGATTATGATGCATATGACGGCCTATCTGACGAAATGAAGAGTCGGACGGATGCGTTTTTAAAAGAGACGGGCAAATCCCTTTGGGGCATAAAGAAGGACAAGCTTCCCTATGAACAACCGGTATGCCATCCGCACATAGAGACTTTTCCGGTGAAGGGTAAGAAGAGGGTCTGCTCGGTCTGCGGACAGGAATTGGTCTGTGAGAATGTCAACCAGACGGTCTTTCCCCTTTTTTCCAGCCAAAGCGCCGCCTTTTCTTTTAATTCAAAATTTGGCACGCCTGACATCGTATGCTGGGAATGTGCGATGCTTGGCAAATTTGCCGTTCACAGCGCTCTTTATAAGGTAGCTGACCCTTATACCCAGATCATGCAGATATACTCCAATAACATGGCGGCATTGCTTAATATGCACGATATGATGGGAAATTCCAGTAATATCCGCATATTTGAAAAGGATAAATTATACTTTCGTGATTTTGGCACAGGCGAATCTATAGTAGAGCTGGCAAAGCTGCCCTATGAAGTATTGTGGAGCTTCTTTCTGATCTCTTTCGCTGAATTGAACAAACAAAAAAGGAATGCCATTGACGCAGGGAAGAAGCTGAAGCAGATCGGAAGCCTTAGCGAGGAAGATCTGAATGACCTCGCCGCAACTGGCGTGGTGACGATGTCGCTTGAAAAGAAGGGACAAACCTTCATCACGAAGGAGCTTGTTGACTTTCATGATTCTGTCTATATCTTCCGTCTGATCGATTACATTGAAAAAGAAACAAAAGAAGATAAGATCTTGAGTAAGAATAGCGGCGATTTCTGGAAAAATTTATTCTGGGACTTTGTTTTGGTACAAAACAAACAGAAGCCATATGATCCGGTGAACGGGCTTTATCGTAATAGGATATTGCAAAAAGTTTTTGAGAAGAGTTCGATTCTGCAGGATGTAGAGGATTTTGTATTTAAAAAGTCTCTGGCTTATAGTTATCCGTATCTTTACCGTATTTTGTCTTTTGTTATTTTGTATGAGCGTGTGGCTAATAAAAGAGATGTGGACTATGAAGGAGGAAAGGGTATGACTAAGGACCAGGTTGAAATAGCGACGAAGCTCGGGGCTCAAATCGTTATCAGAGGAAAAAAGACCCTGATGGTTGACGGCAATGACGTAAATAAGCTGAAACCATTGAAGGGCGATCTGTTTTCGCTGCGAAAGACCCGTACCGCCAATGACTTTTTAGAACAGCTTAGCAGACTGCAATTCAGATATGGCCTGGTGCTGAATCAGGAGATAATAAAAGGTATATTGGTAGAGAAAGATGTAGACTTCGAAGATTTTAAGGCTTATTGTATGATCTCCGCTCTGAATAGCTACAATATGGAGCTTGGGTTCGCTGAAAAATCAAATAGCGGTTCCACCGCTGCGGAAAATAAATAAGACCTTACGAGAGGGGAATTATCAAAATGGAAAATAAATGTCTGACGATAACATATTTGACCCGCGCTTCGTATGCTTCGCTTAACGGTTCCGATAAAGAGGCTGATAATATCTCCAGTATTAAAAAGATAAGGATGAATGATGGGCGGGAATATCCCTATAAATCGTCGCAGGCGATCAGACGCGATATCAGAGAACAGCTGGCGGTGATGGGATGGGAGCTTTCCGAGGCTGCGGTCGCCAAGCAGGCGAAGGGCGCCTCTTCCACGATGGGCGAACCGGAAAAGTATATAGACGACGATCTCTTTGGTTTTATGATAGCCGATAAGAACACGACGAAGAGAACCGGTCCCGTACGCGTTTCCCCTCTGATTTCACTTGAGCCGTACCGCGGCGATTTGGATTTCGCCACAAATTACATGGGGGTAAAGGCCGGAGGTAATCCTAACATCTTCGAAACGGAGGTCCACTCCGGAGTTTACAGAGGAACGATACTTGTTGAACTGGACAGAGTAGGTATCGCCGACGCTGTTAATTACAAACTAGAACTGAAGGCGGAGGAGAAGAAAAGACGTGTTGAAGCCCTTATCGACGCAATTCAAAATCTGTGGGGCATCGGACGCCAGAGCCGCTTTCTCGCCGACATATCGCCCAAATTTATCTGTGCGGCGCTGATGAAGGTGAAGAATCCCATCTATATGGAATGCCTGCAGTTTAAAGACAATCGCATAGATGAAGAGCTGATCAAAGCTACCGAGGCTGACTTCAGGAATCAAATCAGCAGGTCTGTTATTGGAGAAAGAAAGGGCTTTTTTGAAAAGGATACGCCGAGTGCGAGGCCGTTGGGCGAGGCGTTCGATGAAATTAGAAAGTGGGTCGCCGAGACCTATAAGGGCTAGGCTTATGTATGGCTTTTCTGTACTTCTTGCGGCGCAGACGGCTTCATTTCGAGAGCCGTCGGCGCATCTATACCAGAAAACTTATCCTCTGCCGCCGATTTCGACTATCGCCGGTATAGCCGGCGCCGCCTGTGGGCTGGAGTTTTCGCAGGCGTGGCAGTATCTCAAGGAAAATAATATTTATCTCGGCGTCACCGGCAGCTGCCGTGGTACCGGCATTGATCTGTGGCGTTATAATAAAATAGCCGTACCCAAAAGTAAGGAAGAAAATGAGGGCGCCAAAAAACTAAATCTGGTGAAAATACTAAGAAATGACATTCTCAATAGAGAGTTTCTTTATGATACTAAGTTTTCTCTCTATTATGCTGCACAAAACCGTGATTTTGTGTGCCGTCTAGCCGAGGCTTTTAAAGATCCGGGATATGCAATCTCTCTCGGGAACAGCGATGATATTGCGATGGTGCGGTCCATATCCGAGGTATGTGATGTCACTGCCACGGCGACAGTATCTTTGAAAAATACGGCTGTGGCGGGAGATATTTCGAAAGATGTCGGGTTTGACTGGGATTGTTTGCAAAAAACCAGTGTGTCGCAAACTTTAAGGGCGCCGGTGATCAGTAAATTGATAGTTGATTTTGAGTTTAAAGACATGGAACGTAAACCTATCAATTATCAGCCTTTTACGTTTTTGTTTGGGGAGCATATTTTACGCAGCCCGCAGCCGGCCTATTCTTTCTGCGGAGATGTAGTTCCTCTTTACTGTATTGGTGACGGGCAGCCGTGATGACGCATTATTACGCGAAGCCATTGCCAGGCGAAGAGGGAAGTTACGAATATCATATAAGAAGCTGTTTGGAGATCGCCAATTCGTTTTTTGAGTTAAATGCGGGAGCAATTAAATCGTTTTGCGTCGATAATGACGTTCCCTATGATGCCATGAGACGGATCTGTTTCGTGGCACTTTTTTTACATGACGTCGGCAAGCTGGGAGCTTTTTTCCAGAACAGGATGGAACATCTTGTCAGTAAGGTTAATGGTAGAGAACTTGTTTATTTCAGGCATGAATTGATTTCGGCACTGATTTTATGGGGATGTCGTGAATGTGCTGGCTGCAGGTGTTTCGACGATGTTTTCCCGTATGAAGTTTTTGCTGTTTTGGGACACCATAAGGGCCTTGATAAGAGCTGGAAAAATTTTGCGAGGGAGACAAGGAAAAAGCAGGCGGATAAAATTTCGCGCGAGGCGCTGTATTTCGCCCTTGCCGTTGAATCTCCCTATAAAGATGCAATTAAAAGATGTTTGGATAAAGTACATTTTGACGAAAGTCTGTTCGCTTACAGGGAAGATACGAATGAAAATTGGGTAGAATATTTTTTTCGCCGTCTTGACAAACATTTTAAGAGAACGTCGTTAGATAGATTAAAAGATAAAGACAGGCTGACGAGAGTTTGTACGTTCGTCAGAGGAGTGCTTTGTTATTGTGATTGGCAGGCATCTTCATCGGGAAGCGAAAGATTGAGTTTTTCTCACGGCTACGACAGCGAAATAATGGAATCAAAGATAAACGCCGCCATGTTTGCAGAAAATGGGAAACCGTTTATTAAAAGGAATTTTCAGTGCCGGTGTGGTCGGCAAAAGGGAAATGTGCTGGCTATCGCACCGACTGGAAGCGGCAAGACGGAGGCGGCCTTGTTATGGGCGACGTGCGTAGCGTCGAATAAAATTATCTTATTGATGCCGACGAAGGTTACCTCCAATAGTCTGTATGAGCGGATGATAAAATACTTTGCCGAGGCAGACTGCGGCATCACCCATTCAGGCGCGGCGATGTATCTTTCCATGTCTAAAGACGATTCTTATGGGGCTTCTGACGAAGAGCACGGAGATGTATTTAAGCTCTTGAATAAATATCGCACTTTTATGGCACCGGTCACAGTCGCTACGGTTGATCAACTGCTTTCGGCCAATTTCAGAGTGGGACACTGGTATCTGAAAGAAATTGCGACGCTGGGAGCCTCCGTTATCTTTGATGAAATACACTCTTACGATCCATATATGCTTGGCCTGATAACTAAAAGTATCGAACGTATCATGCGTATGCAAGGGCGTGTAATGGTGATGAGTGCCACGATGCCAAGGGCACTGAGGGAACACTTTCAGGGTTTGTTGGGCGTAGATGAACCGATAACAGCCGATGAATTGATGGGACGCAGTAATTGTACCTGGGAATATACCGACAATAGCATCGAATGGTACATGGATGAGATAAAAGAGGCGCTGGCGGCGGGGCGGAAGGTCGCTGTCGTGGTGAATTCCATTGGCAGGGCGCAGGAACTATATAGGATGTGGGAAAAGGAACTTGCCGATACGGAGTTTGCGGATAAGATCATGTGTTATCACAGCGCCTTTATTATGCGGGACCGCATTGCGAAGGAAGAGAAGCTGATAGGTACCGGCAAACGCGATGAATATGGCAGGCCGAAAGAGATATCTCTCATCATCGCAACGCAGACGATAGAGGTATCGCTCGATATCAGTTTTGACTATATGTACAGCGAACTAGCGCCGCTGGACAGCCTTATCCAGCGGGCGGGAAGATGCAACAGGAAGGGAAATATCGAGGGAGCTAGGTTTATTGTATTTCCAATAAGCGACGTAGCCCAAAAATATGTATATAAAGACGCGGCCGCCATTATTGGCAAGACTGATGAGATACTGAGGAAACGGCAAGGTAAACTGAGTGAGAATGAGATCGGAGCAATGCTCGAAGAGGCCTACCAAGACTACCGCTTTATCGACCATAAGGATTACAAGACGGCGAGTGATAATATAGGGGTGATTTGGGATGAGAGGGCGCCAATATTTGATACGGTTGATTACAATGAAGAGTGCGTGACTCGTCTCATAAGTTATGTCAAGGTACCGATAATTCCACAAAAGTTTTATGGTGAAGTTACAGAACTCTGTCGTAGCGGTGAAAAGAAGGATAAACTGAAGGTCGCGCTTTATGAGGTGCCTGTTGGAATGAAAACCTTGAAGCTATTTAACAATAAAAAATGTGTAATGTCTCCGGATTTGGCGTATTTGGATATATATGAGATTCCATACGACGATAAAATAGGCGTTCCAAGCAACAATGATGATCCTCTATTATGTTGATGAGGTGTTGTGATGCTGTCAGAAAAGGCCAAGATAACGGGGATGATTTTACAGGCATATGGAATATGCCACAGGCAAGTGTGGTTTTTAACGCATAGTATATTTGCTGATCAAGAGAATGAACTTTTATCATTAGGACGTATTATTGACGAAAATAGTTACGCCCGGGAAAAACATCAAATTAAATTCGGCGGGAATAAATTTGATTTTATGCAAAATAAGGATGGCGTTCTCATTGTCTCCGAGATAAAAAAGAGCAGCCGTGCGGAGAAAGCCTCGATACTACAACTTGCGCATTATCTCTACGAACTTGAAAAGGAGGGAATCGCGTCTGCCGGCGTATTATTATATCCAACCGAAAAGAAGAGGACGGAAGTTATTTTAACTGAGGAATTAAAGAGTACTCTTGATAAGTCATATGCTGTTATAGAGATGCTTTCCTTCTCGGAGAAACCACCAAAGCTGTCTCCGTGTAAATACTGCAAAAAATGTGCCTACGGTGATTATTGTTGGAGCTAAAAGGGAGATCGGAGGGATATTTGTGGGAAAGACACTTTACCTCTTGAGCAACGGAGAATTGAAAAGAAAAGACAATTATTTTCCATTTTGATAATTCCCCTCTCGTAAGGTCTTATTTATTTTCCGCAGCGGTGGAACCGCTATTTGATTTTTCAGCGAACCCAAGCTCCATATTGTAGCTATTCAGAGCGGAGATCATACAATAAGCCTTAAAATCTTCGAAGTCTACATCTTTCTCTACCAATATACCTTTTATTATCTCCTGATTCAGCACCAGGCCATATCTGAATTGCAGTCTGCTAAGCTGTTCTAAAAAGTCATTGGCGGTACGGGTCTTTCGCAGCGAAAACAGATCGCCCTTCAATGGTTTCAGCTTATTTACGTCATTGCCGTCAACCATCAGGGTCTTTTTTCCTCTGATAACGATTTGAGCCCCGAGCTTCGTCGCTATTTCAACCTGGTCCTTAGTCATACCCTTTCCTCCTTCATAGTCCACATCTCTTTTATTAGCCACACGCTCATACAAAATAACAAAAGACAAAATACGGTAAAGATACGGATAACTATAAGCCAGAGACTTTTTAAATACAAAATCCTCTACATCCTGCAGAATCGAACTCTTCTCAAAAACTTTTTGCAATATCCTATTACGATAAAGCCCGTTCACCGGATCATATGGCTTCTGTTTGTTTTGTACCAAAACAAAGTCCCAGAATAAATTTTTCCAGAAATCGCCGCTATTCTTACTCAAGATCTTATCTTCTTTTGTTTCTTTTTCAATGTAATCGATCAGACGGAAGATATAGACAGAATCATGAAAGTCAACAAGCTCCTTCGTGATGAAGGTTTGTCCCTTCTTTTCAAGCGACATCGTCACCACGCCAGTTGCGGCGAGGTCATTCAGATCTTCCTCGCTAAGGCTTCCGATCTGCTTCAGCTTCTTCCCTGCGTCAATGGCATTCCTTTTTTGTTTGTTCAATTCAGCGAAAGAGATCAGAAAGAAGCTCCACAATACTTCATAGGGCAGCTTTGCCAGCTCTACTATAGATTCGCCTGTGCCAAAATCACGAAAGTATAATTTATCCTTTTCAAATATGCGGATATTACTGGAATTTCCCATCATATCGTGCATATTAAGCAATGCCGCCATGTTATTGGAGTATATCTGCATGATCTGGGTATAAGGGTCAGCTACCTTATAAAGAGCGCTGTGAACGGCAAATTTGCCAAGCATCGCACATTCCCAGCATACGATGTCAGGCGTGCCAAATTTTGAATTAAAAGAAAAGGCGGCGCTTTGGCTGGAAAAAAGGGGAAAGACCGTCTGGTTGACATTCTCACAGACCAATTCCTGTCCGCAGACCGAGCAGACCCTCTTCTTACCCTTCACCGGAAAAGTCTCTATGTGCGGATGGCATACCGGTTGTTCATAGGGAAGCTTGTCCTTCTTTATGCCCCAAAGGGATTTGCCCGTCTCTTTTAAAAACGCATCCGTCCGACTCTTCATTTCGTCAGATAGGCCGTCATATGCATCATAATCCGCCTTCCAGCTGCTGCCGCCTACGGAAAGCGCCGCGACAGGGGTAGGATTACGCCGAGGGGCACAGGAGAAAGTCTCTTTCTCCTTGTTATAAATAACAAGATCTTTCGCTTCCTCCTGCTTTGACGACGAAACGTTCCACCACAAATCGCCCAAATATTCATAGCACGCATCTACAAACGGCTTCAGCAGTTCATCGGGCGCAGAGACAAGGATACCATCGGGGCATATCCATAATTTAACATCCAGCCATCTCTGTCCGTCATTTTTCTTAAGCCTCTCAGCTATGTCATAAAACGCCGCTATTCCAGCGTCAAACCACCAGTGGTCACGGAGCTTGAATAGATAATCTATATCCTTCACCTCCAAGTTGTATGTAACAGATGGGGCCATGACTAATTGTAAAATGTAAATTATAGATACTGGTTTGATGATAATATTTTTACATACTGATGTCAACCAGTCTATAATTTTCACTACACAAAATTTCAAATGGATATTCAGGTCCCACCATATTAGAATAACGATATCACTTTTACTGCTTTCAGACTAAAAGAAATGTTTGAATCGATAAGCGCCAAGACAACGGCGCTGGTGAAAGAATACTTTCTAGTCCTAGAAGGAATGTTCGAATCCACCGTCCGCATCCCGCAGACTTTCCTCGCCAACATGTTTCCAGACCTAAAAGGAATGTTTGAACCTTGCGAGCTGCATGGTGGTGTAGTTGTCTCCGTATTGTTTTCAGACCTAAAAGGAATGTTTGAATTTTGGCCATTCATAGTAATTTAAAGTTGTAGATGCCATGTTTTCAGACCTAAAAGGAATGTTTGAATCGCCGCGACCCGCCAAAGGCGCGGGCGATGGCATCCCAGTTTCCAGACCTAAAAGGAATGTTTGAATCGGTCGATGGTCGCCCGGTACTGCGCCTCCCAGTCGAGTTTCCAGACCTAAAAGGAATATTTGGAATCAGGTTGTCCTGTGCGCGGGGGCACAGCTGTATCACTACTTTCCAGACCTAAAAGGAATATTTGAATCGACGGTGATGGGGCTGAATCCGTATAAGAGTCCCGTCTTTCCAGACCTAAAAGGAATATTTGAATCCAGGTTTTGTCTCGTTTATCAGCCGCTCGGACTTCTCTTTCCAGACCTAAAAGGAATACTTGAATCCAAACAAACAGCTGCAAAGTTCGCAGAAGGATATCTCTTTCCAGACCTAAAAGGAATATTTGAATCTACGAAGCCCTTGTCGCGGACAAAACCCTCACCGACTTTCCAGACCTAAAAGGAATATTTGAATCGATCCTTTTCCCTTCCACAACCGTGTGATCGAAGCACTTTCCAGACCTAAAAGGAATATTTAAATCCGGCTTTGATGCCATGCGGAATGTTTTCGCGCTGTACTTTCCAGACCTAAAAGGAATATTTGAATCGGCGCACTGGCCTTGGCTGGTAAAAATTGTCGCCGTCTTTCCAGACCTAAAAAGAATATTTGAATCGAGAACTGCATCAGGCATTATTACCAGAATCTTGCCTTTCCAGACCTAAAAGGAATATTTGAATCCGCTTCCCGCGCCTCTTCAATCGCCTTTTGCT
>Ga0192245_10830_pt1 | contig 10727 bp, 6 predicted proteins | sample Koala_Koa27_M3_FD_131238 | JGI IMG/M metagenome (GOLD analysis project Ga0192245, IMG submission 131238) | Enriched cells from koala feces incubated with labeled cellulose particles, San Francisco Zoo, California, United States - Koala_Koa2-7_M3 ...
GCTGGCTGAAAACGGATACGGTCAACAAAGGCGTGGGAAATAACAGAGGCGAAGAGAATACCTTCCCACTCGACAATAAAGATAAGAAGGTAAACGAAAGCGTCGTCGCCCTCAGCGCGGATATCACGAAACAGGCCCTCAATAACGGCGACACGTCGAGAATCAGCCTCTCCACCATCTATGGAAACAAAGATGACTTCGGCAAGTATGTGACCAGCATCGACGCGGCGGTATCCAGCCCCGATATACTCTCCGCCGTAGTAAGCGGCGACAGCGTCATCCTCACCGCCAAGAACGATATCGGCATGAGGCGTGCCACCGTCACAGTAACCCTCACGCCCGACCTTCATCCGACGGACTTCGATACCATGAACCCTTCAAACAATCCATCCGATCCGCCGCTGAAACTCACCTTCGGCGTCACGGTCACGACAAAGGTCGACGAGGTCGTCATCTCCGGCGACGTTGTCTCTCCCCTCTATGTAAACGATATTATAGGCCATACACGGCGTCTTCGTGCCATCGTGAGCCCCGACTACGCGGCGGACAAAACGGTCGCCTGGGATAGCCTTAACCATGACATCGTTTCGGTCGACGTTACAGGGTACGTGACAGCTATCAAAAGAGGCAAAGCGACGATAACCGCCAAAGCCGGGAGCGTCACCACCAGCTGTGATCTGACCGTCCTCCAGAAAATCGAAGGCGCGGAGCTTACGCTCTCGCCGGACGTCTTCGTCTACGACGGGAATAAGAAAGAACCGACGGTGATGGTCATCGTCAGCGGCGATACCCTCTCGCAAGACACAGATTACACGGCAGAGTATAAGAACAACGTCGACGCCGGGAACGCGACGGCAACGGTGACGGTGACGGGCATAGAGAGTAATTACTGCGTAGGCACGGTAAGCAAGGACTTCACCATCCTCCCCAAGCCCGCCTCCCCCGACGTCACGGATAAGACGCGCACTGACGCCGATGGCTCCGGCGTCCTCGCCGTCGAACCGAATACCACGGAGGGGTTCGCCATCTATGACGCGCTCGGCCGTCTGCGCGATGACAACAAGACCCTGCCGGACAACATCAGCGCCGACGCGAAGGCCGTACAGCCCGGGAGCGCCGATATCTCAACCGATATCACATCGGCAAACAGAGAAAAGGTGCGGGAGGCGATAGGGCGTTACTGGAATCTTGCGCCAACCTCTCCCGACAGGGTACGTATAGTAAGCGTCCTCGACACCGTCGCGAAGGATAAATCCCCCGAGGTCCCCAAGACCGTCTGGGGCAAGATATGGGCCTATATCAGCAAAGGCGGGAATAATAACGGCACTAATGACTTCGGCGGCGGCGATTATCTGCCCTTACAGACGAACTTCACGATAACCAGCGCCGATATCGCCGCGCTGCCGCAAGATATCAGGGAGGGGCTCACGAAGGATAATTTCCTTGAGCGTATCAGCCTCTTCGCCGCCGTCACGAGCGGCGACAGTGTCTCCATGGAGGCGCGCGCCCTGAACGACGTCGCCTCTTCGGACGAATATATCATGGTGACAAAAGATAATGATGGAAGCTATAAGATAAAGACGCGCCTCCTGCTCTTCAACCGCGAGGGTAAGGTTACAAAAGGCCCCGGCGCGCCCTTCGTGATGGCCGCGGATATACAAAGCGGCGACAAGACGACACGCGAGGGCAATTATTTCATCGTCGAAGACGGCAAGACCGACGACCGCTATCAGGTGACGATGGCCTTCGCCGTCAGGGAGGCAAACAGCGCCTCCGTCAGCCTCACGGTATCCGGCGATATTGAGCCGCTGCTCGTATCGTGGATGATAAGCGGCGATACGGTTGAACACAGAGGAAACACCAGCGCCGATATCAATGGAGGCGAACAGAGCGTAACGCTGAGCTCCGATATCCCCTATGGTTATCACGTAACGCTCTCCGACGGGAGCCAAACCCTTTCGCCCGATGTAAGGACAATCTCGGCTGACGTCGATTGGGGCGGAGCGTGGAATATCTTAGCGGAGTTCAGCAAGATAACGGCAAATAGCGTCACCCTCGACAAGAGCGCACTCGTCCTGCCGGTCGGCGGAAGCTATAGCCTGGCCGTCACCGTCGAACCGGAAGATACCTACGGCGGCGTCTCCTGGGCAAGCAGCAGCCAGAATATCGTCAAAATAACGGCCTCCGACAATAAGAGCGCCACTATAACTGCGGCTGTGCCGGGAACTGCGGAGATAACCGCGAAAGCGGGAGACAAGAGCGCATCCTGTACCGTAACGGTGAGAAAGAGCGCCGACGAGGGCGACGGCCTCAGGCCGCTGGCCCCCGGTACCGTAAAACCCAACATCGATATCACGGAGGGCGGCCCCATACCCGTAAAGCCCGAATACATCACCGACCCCGCAAAACAGGACGAAGCCATGGAAAAGATAAAGCTCGCCTTTGACGACGCCGCCCTGATGGAAAAGGGAGAGCTGGTAATCTCCGGCGGCCTTGTCAACAAAGCGGCAGACGAGGTGATATCCAACGACGCGGAAATAATCTCCAAAGACGCCGTCATCTACCTGCCGCTGGTTGAGAGCCACCTCACAGAGGCGGGCAAAACACAGGCCTTAGGCTTCACCGTCAGCGGCGACATATTCGGCGAAATAGACGACGTGAGCCAGATACGCGTCATAAAAATATTCCCCGACGGGACGGGCAGACCCTTCCGCGTCGTCACGAAGGCGGAGGATACAGAGGACAAGACGGTGGCGCTCTACGACGCCGACGATAACATCGTGACGGGTGCGATAGAACCTGAGACCGAATACACCCTGGCCGTATTCATAAAAGACGGCGGCGAATACGACCTCGACGGCGAAGAGGACGGCACAGTGATAGACCCGATCGCGATAATCCGTCAGTCCAAGCCCCCCGTCCCCAAGCCGACCCCGCACGGAGGAGGCAGCTGTACGGCGGGTGCGGGCGCGCTTGCAATGCTTGCGCTGATACCGCTGTGGATGAGAAGAGGGAAAAGGTAATACAGGATTAAAAGACAGGATAAAGTAAGAAAAAAGGATAGATAAAAGACAATGAAAGGGCGCGGGCGAAAGAGCCGCGCCCTTTTCATACGTACAGACCGCCGCGCAAAAACCCAAAAGCCGCTGGCCCCCGGGTCAAGCCCGGGGAGACGGAATAAAGGCAAGACGTTATTTATATATTGGCAGGAAAAGGATAAATTACGGTTTAGCTTTCAGCTTATCGATGATAAACGGCATTTTTTTATTAAAGCCTTCCTCTTTGAGGAAGGTGGATCGCCGCCGCTTTTGCGGCGAGACGGAAGGAGTGTTGCTCTGTTTGGCGCGGAAGCCGCGCCAAACAGAGCCCGCGGCAAAAGCCGCGGGAGAACATAAGGCCAACTCTCCCTCACCCCGCTTCGCGTGGAGCTCCCTCAGAGAGGGAGCCAAAAACCTGTGCTAAACCGCCGTTTATCGTCTCTGTATTTATCTCCGGCTTTTTTAGCGTTTCAGTGCGGCTGCCCCAGCCGGAGCTTCCGTCAGCCGGGATATTTTCAATTTCCCTGCCGCTGATTCCCCGTTTCAGGAGGTTTCTGCGCGGAGCGCAGCTCCTGTGATTTAGCGATCTCCGCGAGAACGGCGGGATCGGAAGATTCAAGGTAGTTGCTGACCGCCGGGTAGGCGAATTTGATTCCCGCATCCGTGTAGCGCTTGTGCAGCTCTTCGCGGAATCTGTACCCCACCCGCCACTGGTAGCCGGGGGCCGTCTTTATGAAGCAGCGGAATTTGATCCCGTTCTGCGCGTACTCGGTGATGCCGTTGAATACCGGGTCGGGGAATATTTTCGGATCTCCCTGTTTGACGGTCTCATCGGCAAGCTCCATCAGTATTTTCTTCGCCGCGTCATAATCGCCCTCGTAGGGGATCGTCACGTAAATGGCGGTGTAGGACCAGTCTTTCGTGTAATTTATGACGTCCTGAATGGTGCTGTTGGGGATTATGATGAGGTTCCCCTCAAGGCTGCGCAGGCGCGTAAGGCGCAAAGTGAAGTGCTCGACGGTACCCTGGTAGTTCCCTATCTGTATCCAGTCGTTTACATTGTATTGGTCTTCCACGATTATCAGCACGCCGTTGATGAAGTCGCGGATGAGGTTCTGCGCGGCGAGCGATATGCCCAATCCGGCGATACCGATACCGGCGAGGATGGGTTTTATATTTATGCCGATGGCGTTAAGGACGACAAAGCACATCACCGTGGCGAGCAGCACGCGCAGCATCTGGGTCGTTAGCTGCCGCAGTGTGGACATGCGGTACATCAGCCAGGCGCGTCGAATTTCATCGTCCTTGTAGACGGTATTCCGCGCGCGCTCACCGGCGACCTGGAAGATATGCATCATAAGATATGGTATGGCTTTATCGATAAGATACCATACTAGGAGGATAAAGAGGATAAAAAGTATCGTCGCCATATTCTTCAGAAGAAGTTCGAGGAACATTTCGCCTCTGTATTCAAGAAATTGTTTGTGATAGCCGGTAATAGCATCCATAATAAATCTTCCTCTGCAAAATTATTCGCGCCCTGTATATTGTAACTGATAATGAAGAGGGTAAATCGGTAATATATTCGTAAAAAGGGGCCGGCAACCGTTAAGATCGCCGGCCCCTTCTAAGTTTCTATATATGCTGACGTTATTTAGCCGCGTTGTCCGCTGGCTTATCTTCCGCTGGAGCCTCCGGCGTCTTGGCCGCGGGAGCCGCTGGAATACCGCCGAGGTTCTCAAGGGCCTTTTCGTTGATCTCGATTTTCACTTTTTTTCTGAGATCTTCAAGTTCCTTCGCGATGTAGCTCATCTGCAGACGCTGCACGATCTCATCTTTAGCCTCTTCAAATGTGAGCTGCTTTGAGGGACGGCGCTCAAGGACTTCAAGCACATGCCAGCCGAGGTCGGTTTTTATTGGGCCGACAAGCGAATTCGGACGGGCGGTCTCTATCGCCTTGTCGATGGATTCCGGCATCACGCCCTTCTCCATCCAGCCGAGGTCGCCGCCGCGCGAGGCCGTATTGGTGTCGCGGCTGAATTTCTCGGCGGTCTTGGCGAAGTCTTTATCTTTGAAGATATCGAGGATCGCGTTGTTGGCGTCTTTCTCCGACGAGGTCAGGATATGGCGGAGGTGTGTGGCGGGCGCCTGGATGAATTCCTCTTTGTGCTCCGCGTAGTACTTCTTCACCGCCTTGTCGCTCATATCCCATTTCTTGCTGATCTCCTGGAGATATGCCTCCAAGAGGAGCTGCATACGCTGCCATTTGAGCTTGAGCGCCACATCCTCGCGATCGGCGAGTCCGCTGATGCGCGCGCCCTCGGCGAAGAGCATCGCGTCGGCCATCTGTTTCACCATCTCAACGCGCTCGGCAAGGGTCGCCTGTGTGAGCATGAGGCCCACCATCATCGGGTTGCCGCCCGCGCTGCTCTGGAGCACCTCGACGACTTCACCCGGCTTCAGCGATTCGTTGCCGACAATTACCGCAGTCTCATCAGTAGCGGCAAAGGCCGATACGGCTACCGCGGAGACGGAGAAGACGACAGCCGCCCCCATGACAAGTTTCTTTCTTAATGACATTCAAAGTTCCTCCCTGAGTTATTATTAGACGTTCCTCAACTCGCATAATGCTACCACAAAAAATAAAATCCGAGGGCGGTTAATTTACCGCCCCCGGATTTTTATCGCTAATTTTTACCGCAAATCTGGAAATTCAATGATTCTCCGTCGCGGCTTACCGTGATTTTATCGCCATGTGAGATATTACCCTCCAACAGGCGGTTGGATATCTCGTCCTCGATCATCTTCTGGATCGTGCGCCGCAGCGGACGCGCTCCGTATTTCGGGTCATATCCCTTGTCGAGGATCAGCGTCTTGGCCTCTTCGTCAACATCAAGCTCGATATGGTTTTCATTGGCGCGTTTTTTCACCTCTTCGAGCATGATGTCTACGATTTTTACAAGCTCGGGACGTCCGAGCGGCTCAAAGACCAGTATCTCGTCGATACGGTTGAGGAACTCCGGCCGGAAGGCCTTCTTCGCCGCCTCCCGCACCGTATCCTTCATCCGCCGCGCATCCGCCGCGCTCTGTTCCTCCGCGCCGCCGAAACCGAGGGAGCGTCCGCCCATATTGTCGGATACGCCGACGTTGCTGGTCATGATGACGACGCAGTTGCGGAAGTCGCTGACATGGCCGTGGCCGTCGGTCAGCCGCCCGTCCTCAAGCAGCTGGAGCATGATGTTGAATACGTCGGGATGCGCCTTCTCTATTTCGTCGAAGAGTACGACGGAATAGGGCTTGCGTCGGATCGCCTCCGTGAGTTTGCCCCCCTCCTCAAAACCGACGTATCCGGGGGGCGCGCCGATGAGCTTAGCGGCCTCATGGCATTCCATGTATTCGCTCATGTCCATGCGGATCATCGCATCTTCGCTGCCGAAGAGGAATTCCGCCAGCGAACGCGCGAGCTCCGTCTTGCCGACTCCCGTAGGGCCGAGGAAAAGGAAACTGCCGACAGGACGTTTGGGGTCTTTCATGCCGCTTCTCGCGCGGCGCACGGCACGCGCCACCGCGTGAAGGGCCTCCTCTTGGCCGACCATGCGGCGTTTGAGTTCATCCTCCATACGCAGCAGTCTGCGGCTCTCCTCTTCTGTAAGCTGCGTCACCGGAATACCGGTGCTCTCCGCGACGATGGAGGCGATATCTTCCGGCTTTATCTCGGGAGTGATCTTGTTGCGGGACTCCGTCCATTCACGGCGCCACTGTTCGCTCTGTTCCTTCGCCTTGCGCTCCTCGTCGCGCAGATAGGCGGCCTTTTCAAATTCCTGCGAGGCGGCCGCCTCTTCCTTTTCTTTACGAAGGTCGTCGATGCTGCGCTCCAGCGCCTTGAGTTCGTCGGGGATTTCAAGGGTGTTGATGCGCGCGCGCGCCGAGGCTTCGTCGATGAGATCTATCGCCTTATCGGGAAGGAACCTGTCCGTAATGTAACGCTTAGAGAGCGCCGCCGCCGTCTCAAGGGCCTCGTCGGTGATACGCACGCGGTGGTGTCCCTCGTAGCTGTCGCGCAGCCCCTTGAGGATCAGCACCGTCTCCTCCTCCGTAGGCTCGTCTACCTGTACGGGCTGGAAGCGGCGCTCCAGCGCGGCGTCTTTCTCGATGTATTTCCGGTACTCGTTTATCGTCGTAGCGCCGATGACCTGGAACTCGCCGCGCGAGAGGCTCGGCTTGAGGATGTTCGCCGCGTCCACCGCCCCCTCAGCGCCGCCGGCGCCGACGATGGTGTGGATTTCGTCGATGAAGAGGATGATGTTTTTCGTCTCGCGTATCTCTTTTACGAGGCGGCGCATACGTTCCTCAAATTCGCCGCGGTATTTCGTGCCCGCGACGAGGTTTGCGACGTTGAGCTGCATCACGCGCTTACCCTTGAGTATCTCAGGGATGTCGCCGGTGAATATCCTCTGCGCGAGCCCTTCGGCGACGGCCGTTTTGCCCACGCCCGGCTCGCCGATCAGCACAGGATTGTTTTTTGTGCGGCGCGAAAGTATCTGCACCACGCGCTGGATCTCCTTCACCCGTCCGATAACGGGGTCCAGTTCGCCGTTCTTCGCCATCAGGGTGAGATCGATGGCCAGCTGGTCAACCGTCGGAGTCTTTGATGGCGCGGCGCCGCGCGTCCTGCCCCTAGGGTCCTCGGGCTGTCTCGGCGGCTGCTGTCCGCGCTCCGAGGCCATCCCGCCCATCTGCTCCGCGACAAGCCGCCGGCAGTTATCGAGCTCAAGGCCGTGCGAGGCCAGAAGCCGCGCCGCCATTCCCTCGCCCTCCGCGAGGATCGCGAGGAAGATATGTTCCGTACCGATATAGTTGACGCCCATCCTGCGGGCTTCGCGCATCGCCAGATCCATCACGCACTTCGCGCGCGGGCTCATCGGCAGGTCCACCTGGCCGTAGCGCGGAGCGCCGATTCCGGCAAACTGTTCGATCTCTTTCACCAGCACATCCGGCGTAACGTCATGATCCGCCAGTATCTTCGTAATGAGGCCGTCGTTGTCGTAGAGCAGCCCCAGAAGGACATGCTCCGTCCCGATCACCTCATGGCCCATACGTAGGGCCTCTTTCTGCGCAAGCTGAAATACGCGCTTGCCCCGTTCTGTAAAGTTGTGCCACATTATAATTCACTACCCTGGGTCATATTAGATTTCCTCAACTCCGCCATTCTGTCGCGAAGCTGCGCCGCGTATTCGTAATTTTCCGATTTGACGGCCGCTTCCATCTTCTTTGAGAGTTCCGAAAGCTCTTCCTCCGCCGTCATAACGCGCGCGGAGGCATCTTCCTCTTTTTCTTCCGCAACAGGAGGAACGCTTTGGGACTCTGTGTGTCCCTCAAACATCGAATCCGGCAACACTCCGCCGCAGTGCGGACAGAGGCGTGCCGCCCTCTTTCTGGTGTAGGCGCCCCGCAGCGCTGGGATCACCAGCTCCTTGAAGGCCTCTTCTATATCCATCAGCCCCTCGACTGAGAAGGACATTTTCAGCAGATTCGAGACGTCATCCAGATGCAGATGGGCTTCCGCGCATTCCCGGCAAAGGTGCTGTACCTGCCGCTCTCCGTTCACCACATTGACAAGATGGATCTCCGCGCGTCTGACTTTACACTGTTCGCATAACATGGCAACGCCTCCTAACTAAGCGCAAGGCTCGTAAGTAACTTTTTCAACAGGTCAGCCCTCATGATCTCCCGTTTATAGATGGAAATATCATAAAGGGTGCGCCCGTATTCCTCCTGACTCCGCAGGGCGACTTCGATGAGAAGCCTCTCTCTGGCGGATATCAGCTTCCTGTTCTGCAGGTTCATAAGCAACCGCTTAGACTCCTGCTCCGATATCTTATTGCCGATAAGGTCCTCAAGATGCAGAACCTCCTCGTCACAATTTTTAAATGTCAGCTGCACCACGCGGATGTAACCGTGGCCTCCGCGCTGGCTTTCGACCAAAAATCCGTTCTCCGGCGCGAATCTGCTTCTCAGGACATAATTTATCTGACTTGGAACGCATTCAAAGAGTTCCGCGAGATCTTTTCTGCGAAGTGAAATGGTGCCTCCGCCATTCTCTTCAAGCAGCTGTCCGATATACTCTTCTATTTTCCTCGTAAGACTCGATGACGACAATGTCTTCACTCCGTTTCTCTGATTTTGGACAAAGGCCCGCCTGAATTTAACCAATAATGATTATATATTAATGGTCAATATAAGTCAATCATAGTCAAAAAGACAAAGTAAAAGCCGCCCCGCAAAGGGCGGCGCGCGTATTCAGCCTATTTTACAGCTGTTACTTCTTAAGGGCGTTGACGACGTCCTGTGTGAGATCGATGCCGCCGTAGTAGACAAGCGCCTTGTTTACCACGATCGTGACGCCCTTCTGCTTGGCAACTTTCGCGATCGTGTCGTTCACCTCTTTGAGTACAGGATTCATCAGCTTTGCCTCTTCTTCCCGCATTTCAAACTGGAGGTTCTGAACTATTTCGCTCTTTTTCTTCTCGTCGCTCTCCTTGTCAAAGGCAGCCTTCGCTGTGTTTGACTTCTTCTTGCCAAGCTCGTCAAGCTGTTTCTGAGCCTGCTGGAACTTCGAGAACTGCTGCAGCACTCCCATATCGTCTACGTAGCCAACTATGTCATCCGCCGCGTATGAAATCGCGCCGAACGCAAAAAGCGCTGCTATGGCAAGCAGTAATGCCGCTGTTTTCTTCACCTTATTACCTCCCGCGTAAATACTGATATCACTGATATTCCCATATTCAATGACGCACAAAGAAATTTTATCTCTCGAAGCGGATATTGTCCATAGCGGAGCCGCACTTTCGCCGCGCGGTATTTAGGTCCCCGCCTACGGTAAAATCAAATAGCGCGAAACAGCCGGATAGGACCAGACTTCCGGATGGCGTCAGGCGTCCGCCGCGCTGTTTACGCCCAGTTCGTAGAGCCGCGAAGTCTCGGCGTAGGTGCGGGCGATGTCGCGCAGGATGTCGCGGTGTTCAAAGTCTTTATTGCAGACGATATTTATCTCCCGTTCCATGCTGAGGTTCTCGACGGGCAGCACCGTGATCTTTCCTTTCCGCAGTTCGTCAAGGCAGACGCTCTTCGCGAGGATCGATACGCCGAGGCCGCGCCGGATGAGGTCCTTGATGGTCGCTATATTGTTGACCTCGAGGATGACGTTGAATTCGTCGATCGAGATATTGAGGCTCTCAAGGTGCGACACAAAGAGGTTGCGTGTGCCGGAATCCGGCAGGCGCAGGATCATCTTCTCTTTTTTCAGCTCCTCGATGGTGATGATCCCATGTTTCGCGAGCGGGTTGTCATTCGAAAGGGCGGCGACAAGGAGATCCGTGTCAAGGTGCACGGTCCAAAAACCGCCCTCTACGCACTTGCCCTCGACGATGGCGATGTCCACCTCGTAATTTTTGAGTTTCTCATAGAGGTTGTTTATCGTATCGGTGACGACCGTCATCTTAACACCGTCGTTAATGCTGCAGTACCGCGCGAGAGCCTCGGCGATCTGGTTGCTCTCCGAGGTATGGGTGATGCCGACCGTTATCAGTTTGAGGAAGCGTTTTTCCTCGTGGATATTTTTGCGCAGTTCGTCATACATATTGGTGAAGCGCTTCGCGTAACGCAGAAGGATCTCTCCCTCCGCCGTCA
>Ga0192245_10836_pt1 | contig 10662 bp, 10 predicted proteins | sample Koala_Koa27_M3_FD_131238 | JGI IMG/M metagenome (GOLD analysis project Ga0192245, IMG submission 131238) | Enriched cells from koala feces incubated with labeled cellulose particles, San Francisco Zoo, California, United States - Koala_Koa2-7_M3 ...
GCATATCGGCCGTACAGCCGCGCTGCACTTCCTTACCGTCAATCATCAGATTGAAATTCAGAGACTGGATATCTTTGTAGCGGTCTACCGGAACAAAGGTGTCGATAGCGGCAGAAGAGTCGAAGCCTTTGCAAAGTTCCCACGGATTGCCCGCTTCGCGGAATTTTCGTTGCAGGTCACGGGCGGTAAAGTCAATACCTACCGTCAATGCGTCATAATAACGACTGGCAAAACGGGGAGAAATATTCTTTCCCAGACGGTTGATGCGTACTACAAGCTCCGTCTCATAATGTACTTCATTCGAAAAATCGGGGATAAAGAACGGTTTGCCATCTTTCAGAATAGCCGAATCGGGCTTCATGAAAATAACCGGTTCTTTATTTACGGATGTATGTCCCAGCTCCTGATTGTGCAGGGCATAGTTCATTCCTACGGCAATAATCTTCATTATTTGATTTCGTTAAAATTAAGGCGGTTGAACATCACCGCCAGATGAGCGTAAAGGGAGGTATTCTGTACCACGATGTCCTCAGGTACACGGATACGGAACGGGGTAAAGTTCCAGACTGCCTTGATTCCCCCGTCCACCATCATATCTGTGATGCACTGGGCAATCTCGATAGGAACGGTCAGCACGCCAATCTGCACGTCATATTCTTCCATCTTCTTCAGAAAGTCGTCCGAATGGTAGATAGGAATCCCATTGAGGTTAGTGCCGACCAAAGTCGGGTCTACATCGAAAGCAGCCACAATCTCAAGCCCGAAATGCTTCAGACCGGAGTCCTGCAAAAGTGCGCCTCCCAAACTGCCGACTCCAAAAAGAAAAGCCTTATGTATCTCCGTAAACCCCAGGAAATGCTCTAAAACCTCAATGAGCGCATCGACCTCGTACCCTACACGTGTACGCCCGGAGATATTCACATACGACAAGTCTTTTGCTATCTGTGAAGCGTCAATATTTATTTCCTTAGATATCTGCGTAGAAGAGACAAAACGTTCGCCTCTTTGCTTCAGCAACTTGACATTCGACAAGTACCAAGGCAGTCTGCGCAAAGTAGGCTCCGGCACTTTCGTACAATCTATCTGCTGTATCTTTTGGTTCTCGGCCATTTCTTTTATTTATTCAGGTTATAAGATTGACAAAAATACGTTTTTTTTCGGAATTGCAAGAATGATTCATACTATTTCTACACAGGTGCTATTCTCCCGCAAACGTTGACAACGGAATGCTGACGGAAACTCCCGTCGAGCGGTATTTCAAACTATCGAAGCCAAGGAAGACGCCTAACCGTGCCAGTTTCATAAATCCAATGGAGTAACCGATTTCCGAATAGGGACGACGGTCGTATTCCACAAGTGTACGGAGATGCAGCGCTTCGTCGAGGTTCTTCTTTCTCAGAAAAGGAAGGAACTTCAGCAACAGACAGGGTGTGTACCAGGAAATATTAGCTTGTACCCAACGGGTATTGGTAGAGTATGCATAATTATCCAGCAAAGAGAATCCTGTATCAAACGAGCGTTCCGTCACCGGCAAACCTGTGGTCGCAAAATGCTTAAAATCGGGGAATTGCATACCGCTCTTATTCCAGAATGTTCCGGCATTAACAGCCCAGTCCAGTGTATTAAACATTCCGAACTCTATGCTCTGCCTGACCGAAAACTCCGCCAAGTGATAGGACGGAGAAGGCAAAGCCCCTTTCAACGGGAAAGCACGGTCATAACGCAATGTAAAGGTAGGGCATTTGGATTCTTCATATACTTTCTTTCCTCTGTACATCCGGTAATAATGAGCCGGTGTATATTCCAAGGCAAAGGAAGCTTTCAACAATTCATTTTCCGGCATCGGATAGAATGCCCGGCTGTCCGGAATATTCGACTCCGCTTCTTTCTTGAACCAGCTCCGGTGTATATGATTCTCCAGCATCTGTCGTCGCTGCCAGGAAAGCGAGGTAGAAAGCAACAAACTATTCGCCAGTTCGATCTTATTTTGGAAAGACAGGAAACGCTTCTCATAGAGTTTCACATCATTCCGCCCGAAGAAAGAAGAGGCAACGGTATTTATCAGACGGGATTCTCCACTTTCTCCATTATAATCGGCAGAAAGAACTCCGCCGGACAGTTCCAGATATCCCCGTCGCCTCGGAGCATAACTCAAGGAGAGTTCACTTTGCCCTGCTACCGCTTTACGGGCAGTGGTATAATAAGCAGAAGGAGTGAATTGCAAAGTAGAGGCCTCCGATAATTTCAACCCTGTTTCAAACTTAGCTCCCAGCCAGAAGCCATCTACAAAATTATACTCAGGCACATAGGAAGGCAAGCCTTTCCAGCCAATCCATGCTTTCTTGTCTGAAGTACGATAGGTTTTACCCATCAGGAATGTTTGAATGATCTTTTTCCCAACTGTTGTTTTAGCCGAATCATTCTCCTGAAGGGAGTCTTTGGAGAGGGATAACTCTTCTTTATGGATATAACTCTGTATTTCTTCCGGACGCAAAGGAACACTTCTGACAGCTGCCCAATAAAGCGAATCCTTTTTGTCCGCCAGCGAATCGGTCTTTATATTCACTTCTCTCTTTCTCACTTTACGTTCATATTTATGCGGAAAACGTGCAGTATCGGATTCGGCAATGTTCTTTTCCATCAGCTTAGATAGCTTATAGGCTTCACTCAAAGTCAAGTCCTCCTTCGTCGACAGTTCTTCTATCTGCTTTACAAGCTTCTGCTGCTTCCTGTTTTGTTTCGGTGAGGCATCAGAAGCCCCATTCATCACTTGCTGACGGTCTGCTATTTCCACATTCGTATAATGTACTGCTGCCAGATAGGAAGCCTCTGCAGAAAATCCCATCATTTTGATTTCACAGGACATACTTGTGGAGGTAGCCAGGAAAACAGAAGGCTGAACTTCTTTACAAGTTGCCTTGACCGTAGCTTTCAGGCCACTCATACGGATAGAAAATTCAGCCGCAGAGACGCACCAAAGATCTTCCACAATATACAAATCTCCGGACACCAGACGCGGACTGTCTTGCTTGGGGATGACTTTTATTTTATTGATCAGATGGTTGCCTTCACTATAGCAGCCTTCCAGTTTAAAACGGTAATAAGAGAATGCTCCGGCACTTAGCGGTGATACTTTATCGAAGATAGTAGGCTCGTAAAAGTTAATAGTGGTCAGACCGATTCTGACCTCCATCTCCTCGGGAAATGAATTGGAATAGGCCTTTACCTGATTCTCCCAAGTAGAGGGTGCCTTAAAAGTCACCACTCTCTGTTCCTCCATCACAAACAACTTGCCCAGAAACTCTTTCGACTCTTTCCTAACTTCCTTCGACAACTTTAGAATTGCGGGAATAGTCTTCATTTTTCCTGTGCCTTTCAGATAGGTTCCGGCCCTAAATCCCTTCACCTGTGTCCGGTAATAAGGAGCATTCGCAATCGCCTTACGCATTACGGAATAGGCCGGATCTTCCGCACCTTTCACCACATTCACTTCCCGCAGACTATATATTTGTTCGGAGAGCACAATATTCTTTTCCACATCTCCGGCAGATATGGAAAAGGAGAATGTTTGTCCGGCGAAACCTAAAGAAGAAACCTCACAGGTATATTGTCCCGCCGGGAGCGAGGTCTGAAAACAGCCGTTATCATCGGTAGTGAAGCCTGTTTTAAGTTCTTTCAGATAGAGTGCCGCATAGGGGATCGGATTTCCTGCAAGATCAACGACTCTGCCTTTAAATGTTTGTGCCCAAAGAGAAATAGTAAAAGAACATATGAGAGCAAACGCTATGGATCGTTTCATCATTTTCTGTTTATTAGTCTTATTTCGTTTTATTATTAGACGCCAAAGTAAACAAAAGATTGCAAAGTTCCCCACAAAATATTACTTTTGACACAATAAAAGCTGAAGTATATGAAAAATAATGATTGGAAAGATAGATTGAACGTGGTCTACTCTACAAATCCTGATTTCAACTATGACATGGATGACGATCAGGAACAAGTGACGCTGGACAAGAATAAACAGAACCTTCGGGTTTCTCTCGACAGAAAAAAACCGTGGCGGCAAAGTAGTTACACTCATCACCGGATTCGTTGGAACAGAGAATGACCAAAAAGAACTCGGAAAAATGCTAAAAAGTAAATGCGGAGTCGGAGGTTCGGCCAAAGACGGGGAAATCATCGTACAGGGAGATTTCAAACAAAAAGTGATAGACCTGCTGATAAAAGAAGGATATACAAAGACCAAAGGAGTCGGAGGATAATGAAAAAGGGCGGAAACCATCAAAGTTCCGCCCTTCTCTATTATCTTTTTGAGATAGATTATTCAGCTTTCAGAGTGAAGCGCTTAAAGTCAAGAACCTTCAGTTCAGGATCAGCAGCTGCCAATACTTCTCTTACAGTCTTCTTAGCGTCCATAATATCTTCCTGGTTCAGCAGACAAACTTCCTTCAAGAACTTACCCAGACGACCCTTAGCGATGTTCTGAATCATTTGTTCCGGCAGATGTGCAGCCTTTTCAGCAGAAACGGTAGCAATAATTTCCTTTGCCTTAGCTATATCTTCAGCTGTAATCCAGCCCTTAGCCATATTACTTTCCATGTGCTCTTCGCTATCTACATGAGCAGGGTTGATATTAGCTTTCTTCAAAGCAGCTTCTACAGCTTTCTGTACCTGTTCAGCTTTTGTTTTTTCGATAGCAACAGCAATTTCCTTTTCCTTCACTTCTTCAGAAACACCGTCTTCATCAATAGCAATCGGATTCATGGCAGCAATCTGCATAGCTACTTGCTTAGCCAACTGTTCGTCAACGTTCTTGTTAAAAGCAACAATGGTACAAAGACCGTTTCTGTTCATGTGGTTGTAAACAGCAGTGCTTGCACCCTCTACAGTCATGTAACCATCAAGCTCCATTTTCTCACCTGTGATACCGCTACGGTCAACCACTGCATCCTGTACAGTACCGTTACCCATCGGCAAAGCTTTTACTTCGTCCAATGTCTTGCATTTGTTAGCCACAGCAAGATCAAGAATATCCTGAGTCAGTTTCACAAAATCAGCATTCTGAGCCACAAAGTCAGTTTCACACTTCAGAGCAATGACAACGGCATAGTCACCAGTAGTCTTAGCCAAAACGCAACCTTCAGAAGCATCACGTTCTGAACGCTTAGCAGCAACAGCTTGTCCTTTCTTACGGATAATTTCCATTGCCTTGTCGTAATCGCCTTCAGCTTCTGTTAATGCGTTCTTGCAATCCATCATACCAGCTCCGGTCATTTTGCGCAGCTTGGTAATATCAGCCATAGTTACAGCCATAATAATTTCCTTTATTTAAATGAATAATAATTTTCAAAACAAAAAATGTGCCAATCTGCCAATACAATGCAGGATGAGGTAACTACCACACGCCTGCACGCTAGCAAATTGGCACATTTATATATTTAAGCCTCTTCGTCTTCCTTGATGAAGGCAGCAGCTTTCGCTGCGTTGATAGCTTCTTCATCAGACTTGTCGAGTCTTGCTTTTACTGATTTCTTCTTGCCTTTGTTTGCAGGAGCTTCACCAGCAGCTTCCATATCGATCTTTTCAGCTTTTCTTTCTTCCAAACCTTCGATCATTGCAGCACAGCAAGCATCCAGGATAACTTCTACCGATTTAGTAGCGTCATCGTTAGCAGGAATTACGAAGTCAACGTTTGTAGGATCAGAGTTAGTATCAACGATACCGAATACAGGGATACCCAGACGGTTAGCTTCACGAACTGCGATATTTTCTTTCATTACGTCGATAACGAACAATGCAGACGGCAGACGAGTCAGGTCAGCGATAGAGCCCAAAGTCTTGTCCAATTTTGCACGTTGACGAGAGATCTGAAGAACTTCTCTCTTAGAAAGGTTAGAATATGTACCATCGTTAGTCAATTTATCGATAGTAGCCATCTTCTTCACAGCCTTACGGATAGTCGGGAAGTTGGTCAACATACCACCCGGCCAGCGCTCGATTACATAAGGCATATTAACAGATTGAGCTTTCTCAGCAACAACCTGCTTTGCTTGTTTTTTAGTAGCAACAAAAAGAACTTTCTTGCCTGATTTGGCAATCTGTTTCAAAGCTTCAGCAGCTTCGTCTACTTTTGCAACTGTTTTGTGGAGATCAATGATGTGAATACCATTGCGTTCCATGAAAATATAAGGAGCCATTGCAGGGTTCCACTTTCTCTTAAGGTGTCCGAAGTGGCAACCGGCTTCCAATAAAGTATCAAAATTTGTTCTTGACATCTTGTTTTTTCTTTAAATCGTTTACTTTCTTTTTTGTTTTTTCTAAACCAACCGCTGGGTAGTCTATGAGCAGAGTCCCAGTAGTTTAGATACTAAACATATTCCTCGGTCAGGCAGCACATTAACGCTTGCTGAACTGGAATCTTCTACGAGCTTTCGGCTGTCCCGGTTTCTTACGCTCTACAGAACGTGGGTCACGAGTCATGAAGCCTTCAGCACGAAGTGCAGCCTTATCTTCAGCGTTCATCTTAACCAATGCGCGAGCGATTGCCAAACGCAATGCCTGAGACTGGCCAGTGAAACCACCACCACACAAGTTTACTTTGATGTCATACTTCTCAGCAGCACCCAGCTTGTTCAATGGTTGTTTTACAACATACTGAAGTATAGTTGATGGAAAGTACTCTGCAAGGTCTCTCTTGTTAATAGTAATCTTTCCTGTACCTTCGCTTACGAATACACGTGCAATTGCACGTTTACGTCTGCCTAATGCATTTACTAATTCCATTATATCTTATTTATATGAATTAATATCAATCATTTTCGGGCTCTGAGCTTCATGTTTGTGTTCGCTACCAGCGTATACATACAGGTTACCCAGCAATTTAGCTCCCAAGATATTCTTAGGAAGCATACCTTTCACTACTTTTTTCAGTAATCTCTCTTCGCCGTTCGGTTTAGTGATCAAACGGGCAGGAGTCATTTCTCTCTGACCACCAGGGTAGCCTGTATATGACAAATATACTCTGTCATTCCATTTGTTACCAGTCAGTTTTACTTTGTCTGCATTGATGATAATAACGTTATCACCGCAGTCTACGTGAGGAGTAAAGTTTGGTTTGTACTTTCCTCTCAGCAATTTTGCAACTTTTGCTCCCAGACGACCTAAAGTTTGGTCTGTAGCGTCAACGATAACCCATTCTTTGGTTACGGTCGCTTTGTTTGCAGAAATGGTCTTGTAACTTAAAGTATCCACTCTAATTTTGTTTTTTAAATGTTACTACTAAAAATTTTCTTCACCACATATCAGCCTCCCCGGACAAAGGAGGACTAACTTGCTATGAATTAATCTCTTATCATTTTGTGATAATAATCGGCTTGCAAAAGTACGGCTTTTCTTTGAATTGGCAAACTATTTCTAGCTTTTTTTGGATTTATCGGGTTGAATGACAAGGGAAACTTACTATATTTGTAGATAAGGTGCAGAAAATAAAAAGGCCTCCTCCGGATTGACACCGGGGAGGTCAAAAAACAACAAAGAATCTATATTGCAATCTAATTTATCGCACAATATCTTCCGGAAACTTAGCCGGCATCTCCACCCGTTTCCAGGTCTCATAATACCAAGCGTTCAGTTCATTTCCGTTCAGATCGTTCTTGATGAAGTATTTCAAATGCAGATAATCATTATCCTTTATTTCAAACTCCAGAATATTATCCTGATTATCGAGCATCGGAAGGTGGATATTCTTCTCGATACTCTCTTTATAAGAATCATCAGTCAACTGTTTATACGTACCATATCCTGTGATAATCGCATCCGAACCGGGAATAATGGTAAAATTCACGATTCTGCCGTCATCACTCAATACCTTAAATGTATTACTGGGTTTCAACGATCCCGGAACATCGGGAGATTCTGATACATAATGGCACAACTGCCAGATCCCTTTCAAATCGGCCGGTTTGAATTTGGTTTTCTTTTGAGCCGTCGCACCTGTTACCGCTAACAACATAATTGAAAGCATGGTAAAGAAATAGAGCTTTTTCATGACAATATGATTTTAGTTAACACTTTTAAAGGCGTATGTCCAAATATAAAGATTTATTTTGAGAAAGTAACAATCAAATGCATAAAAAAACTCGCACAATCAAAAGATTATGCGAGTTTTACATAAATATACCGAAATATTAGAAATCAGCATTTCTCGGTGTACGCGGGAACGGTATCACGTCACGGATATTTGACATACCTGTTACAAACAGCAACAGACGTTCAAAACCGAGTCCGAAACCGGAGTGAGGACAAGTACCGAACTTACGGGTATCCAGATACCACCACATATCCTTCATCGGGATATGCATTTCTTCAATACGAGTCATCAGCTTGTTATAATCCGCTTCACGTTCAGAACCACCAATGATCTCACCGATCTTCGGGAAAAGAACGTCCATCGCACGTACTGTCTTTCCATCCTCGTTCTGCTTCATATAGAAGGCTTTGATTTCCTTCGGATAATCAGTCAGAATCACCGGACGTTTGAAGTGATCTTCCACCAGATAGCGTTCGTGCTCGGAAGCCAAGTCTACCCCCCAGTAAACAGGGAATTCGAACTTGTGACCTTTCGCAACGGCATCTTCCAGAATCTTGATACCATCCGTATAAGGCAAACGAACGAAATCATCCTTCAATATACCTTGCAGACGTTCAATCAAGCCCTTATCGAACATATCGTTCAGGAACTTCACATCATCCGCACAGTTATCCAACGCCCATTTCACACAATATTTGATGAACTCTTCTGCCAGGTCCATATTGTCGGCAATGTCGTTGAACGCAACTTCCGGCTCAATCATCCAGAACTCTGCCAAATGGCGGGGAGTATTGGAGTTTTCGGCACGGAAAGTAGGACCGAATGTGTAGATAGCACCCAAAGCAGTGGCCGCCAATTCACCTTCCAACTGACCGGATACTGTCAAACTTGCCTGCTTGCCGAAGAAGTCGTCATCATAAGAGATAGAACCTCTTTCGTCTTTCTTCAAGTCATACAGATTCATGGTAGTTACCTGAAACATCTGTCCGGCACCTTCACAGTCGGAACCTGTGATAATCGGTGTATGGAAATAGAAAAATCCCTTTTCATGGAAAAACTTGTGAATAGCAATCGCCATGTTGTGACGAATGCGGAACACTGCACCAAAGGTATTGGTACGCGGACGCAAGTGAGCGATCTCGCGCAAGAATTCCATGGAGTGACCTTTTTTCTGCAATGGATATGTATTGTCGCAAGTACCCAGCACTTCGATTTCTTTAGCCTGCACTTCCACCTTCTGACCGGAACCCACAGATTCCACCATTACTCCGTTCACACTAATACAAGCCCCGGTAGTAATCAGTTTCAGCATCTCTTCATCGAAATTAGCCAGATCTACTACGATCTGCACATTATTTATTGTAGAACCGTCATTCAGTGCGATAAAGTTAACTTGTTTGCTACCTCTGCGGGTGCGAACCCATCCTTTCACATTGACCATAGCGCCAATATCTTCGCGCTTCAACAGATCAACAATTTTTGTTCTACCAATCTTTTCCATAAAACTTTTTTAATACAATATTATATATTACTCAAACGACCCCATGCGGAGGTAGTTTACTTCTGCTTCCGACAGGTAACGCCAGTCTCCGCGGCGCAGACCTTTTTTGGTCAGTCCGGCAAAGAATACACGGTCGAGTTTTACTACTTTATATCCCAGTGATTCGAAAATACGGCGAACGATACGGTTCTTGCCGGAGTGAATCTCGATACCTACCTGGTCTTTCTTGAAATCATCTGTGTAGCTGATAGCATCTGCATGGATTTCACCGTCTTCCAACTGTACGCCGGCTGCAATCTGATCCATATCTGCTTTTGTCAGGTTCTTGTCCAGATGAACATGATATATTTTCTTTTTCAAGAATTTCGGGTGTGTCAGCTTGGAAGCCAGGTCACCGTCATTTGTCAACAGAAGCACACCAGTCGTGTTGCGGTCAAGACGCCCTACCGGATAAATGCGTTCGTTGCAAGCGCCTTTTACCAGATCCATTACCGTGCGGCGTTCCTGCGGATCATCCGATGTAGTAACCGTATCTTTCGGCTTATTCAACAGTACGTATACCTTACGTTCGATGCTTACCGGTTCATCGTGGAACTTCACCACATCCGAGCGTTTGATCTTTGTACCCAATTCAGTTACTACTTCACCGTTTACAGAAACCACACCTGCTGTGATAAACTCATCAGCTTCGCGACGTGAGCAAACACCGGCATTAGCCAAGAACTTATTCAGACGAATCGGTTCGTTCGGATCAACAAACTGTTCCTTGTACTCAATCTGCTTCTTGATGCTATACTTAGCATTCGGATCGTAATCACTGGTACGCGGACGCGGACGATAGCCACCCTGCGAACGGTCATTGTTAAATCTCGGACGATAGCCACCACCGTTGTTATTACGGTAGCCACCACCTTCACCACTGTTGAAGCGGGGACGATATGGACGATCACCACCTTCGCGGTTATAAGGACGCTGAGGACGGTCGCCACCTTCGCCACTGTTAAAACGGGGACGGTACGGACGGTCGCCATAAGAGCGTTGCTCGCCACCTTCACGATTGTAAGGACGCTGC
>Ga0192245_10809_pt2 | contig 10580 bp, 6 predicted proteins | sample Koala_Koa27_M3_FD_131238 | JGI IMG/M metagenome (GOLD analysis project Ga0192245, IMG submission 131238) | Enriched cells from koala feces incubated with labeled cellulose particles, San Francisco Zoo, California, United States - Koala_Koa2-7_M3 ...
TGTTTAGATTTGCATATAATCCTTCTGAAAACCACTTAACTATTAATGTGGCAGGTCTTATTTATGCAAATGTTAATAATAAAGGAAATTTTGATTTCTGGCCGAAAGGAGCTAATACTACTGCTACTATCACTGCTATAAACGCATATCTTACAAAGAATACTTCGTCAGACTATCCGACAGGCTATTCTGTATATGATGTTGAAGTGGAAGTTTACAAACAGAGTTATGATAATAAATCTCAGTTAACTGTTGCAAGTATTGATGTTCTGCCAGCTCAGAAAGATCAGAATGTAACAATTGGTTTTGCTGGATTTGCAGGATGTAATGTTTCTGCGGATAAAACATCAATTAGTACTGATCTATATGTGATTACGGATGGTAAAGGTAAATACCTTGCTGTACCTATTCATCAAGCCCGTAGTAATAGTGACTACTATGGCGGCAGAGAAGCTGAGTGGGTGACCTTGGAGAGAAATGTGAATCCATGGACTATGCCGGCGTTCCAGTGGGTAGTTGAAAAGAAACAAACAGCAGACATTTTGAAAGAATCATCTCCAATAAAGATTACTAATCGTGAATATGGAGATGTTGTAATTGACCACTACCAACTATACAGTGATAAAGGATCTGAGTTAGCAGGTGTAGAATTGAAAAAAGAGAACTTTAAACCTGATACATTGGGTGTAAAAGCAGATTCATATGTTGGTTACAGGATGTTTAACAACGACTCTTTGCTGATCGCAGGCTATACATTCAAATATCTGCATGAGCTTGGAACACAGGATTTGTATCTGAAAATAGGTGGTGATGAAGTGGATAGTGTTTTGTATGTGTCTAATGAAAATAAACTATCTTTTGCTTTAGACACGGTTGCTACAGAAGATTTACGCTATGATAAACATACTTACTATAATGGTGGCGATGTTATTACAGAAGAGTTTGCTTTTGGTTATACTCCTAAAGGAAGTAATAATAAGCCTTTAACCGGATGGAAAGAATTGGAAAGACGTGTTTATACTCTTAAAGTAAAAGGTGCGGCTGAACCTGCATATGTGGTCCTTGATGATGAAAATCGGTACTCAATAACTAAATATAATAGTTGGGATCTAAACAATAACCCGGATAACTCTAAGTATCCTGTTCGTTTTTATCTAAAAGCAAATAATGAAAAGGACGGAGAAATATATTACGCATTAATTGATGCTACAAGTAATAATGGTTTTTATGATTATCCTCATCATGCTTATCTCACTCCAAAAGGAGGTGTAGATGATAATTCGTTAATGCTGAAATCCAATGATTTGATAGAAAAACGTACTTCTGCTTTTGCTATTGAAATCGACGATACTCCTCTTTACAGAAGATTTGCAAATGACCCTGCACAAGGTGCATATGCAAACGGTGATGGTCCTGACACGATGCGTTTCTATGAAAAATATCGTCATGAATATCTGCAAATGGAATCTAATCCAAACTTTATGAAAGCGGGTATTGACTTCTTAGGAATCAATGCAAAATCAGAAGCTAAAGGGGGTCTTGCATTCCAGGTAGACTCTGCATGGATTGGCCGTGGCTTAGGTTATATCAAACCTCAGTATCTGATTTCAATCGATCGTAATGATCAGGCAGCAGTGGAACCCATTGCTTGTCCTGAAGAATTCCATGGAAATGCTCCTGACGGAACTCCATACGATAAATGGACTTGTCCTCACGCTACGAAAGGAACTCCTGGATTTAACAGAGGTCGTTATCTGATCAACTTTGAATTCCAGGGTTATGGAGCTGCTCCTGGTTCTACAGATAAAGAAATTGCAGAAAATGAATATATGTGGAAGAAATTTTACCGTGCAGGATTTGTGGATGCTGCTCATATAGGTGATAGCCTCTATATCTTAAGAGATGAATTTGCCGGTGTTACTAATGCTCATATTGATACAGCTAAAATCAAAGCCGCGGAAGCTGCATGGCGTAAAGCTGATAAAAATGTAGACAGATCTAAGCTTTCTTATTATATCATTGATTTGACAGGTGACAAACATAAATTTGCAACCTGGTCAATGAGATATGTAGAGCCGGAAAATACTGCTACCAATAAAACATTCCTTATGGAGTCAATGAATTCATATAACGAATATGAAGGATACTGGATTGCTCCTACTTATGGCGCCTGGTTGAAGATGCAGAATGGATGTCTTGTATTATCAAAATACGACTCTAAATTCACTGTTGAAACCGCAGGTGATGATGCGCTTATATTTGATGTAGAATATGTTGACGGTGACGAACTGGCAACTGATGACGAAGTGATTGCTGAATCTTCAGTAGTAGTAATCGCTGGTCAGGGAACTGTAACTGTTAAGAATGCCGTGGGTAAGAATGTAGCTATCAGCAACATCTTAGGCCAGACTGTAGCAAACACAGTAGTAACATCTGATAACGCGACTATCGCAGTACCTGCAGGTGTTTTAGTAGTAGCCGTAGAAGGTGAAGCAGCTGTAAAAGCGATTGTTAAGTAATAATTGAAACTATAAATAATAGAATTCATAATTTAAAACAACCTGCGTAGTGTCTTCTTTCGGATAGGGGAGGAGACAGTAAGTAGCCCGGGAGGGTGAACAGGCAGGATATTAATACTAAAGTTAAAAAAAATATCAAGTTGCAAGTACTCTTGTGAAAAAGGAAAGCATGAATGCAAAGATCCCCTGGCAGACTATCTGTCAGGGGATTTTGTATAGAATAAAAAGAAGATTCTTTAACAAAAAAAGCAGATAAACGGAGGCAATCTAAATAAATGATTAAAGAAAATAGTTTTATATATCTTTTCAGTTTGTTAGAGAACTAAAAACGCCCACTGTTGTTATAGATACATCAAAATTATTGATTAATCTTTAATATATAAGCGTATGTTAAGAATTTTTGATTCATTAAAATCTCTCATAAGTCCGGAGCTCGTATCCAAAGCTTCGGCCATGCTGGGTGAGGATGGTGCGAAGGTTTCTTCCGCTATTTCACCTGTAATAGCAAGTCTATTAGGGGGGGGAGTATTACATAAAGGTGATACGCCTCAACTTAAAAATGCGCTGGAAGAGGCTGGAAAAAGTAATGTATTATCGGATTTGCCAAGATTGTTTTCCGACAACATGTGTGTACAACATAAAAGTGTAGGTAATGATTTTCTGAATGCTATTTTCGGTAATAGAAAAGCTGAACTTGATTCAGCATTGGCTTCCGGTACAGGTCTTACCAGTAAAGGTGCAGGTAAATTAACTTCTCTGATTGCTCCGATTGTAGCAGCTTTCCTGGGAAATAAGTTGTCGACTAACGGATATAGTTTGTCAGGCTTATTAAGCCAGTTACGGGAAGAGAAGAATACATTTATCGGTTATATTCCTTCTGCTGTCTCCAGTAAATTCGGATTCAGTGCCCTGGCAGATAATACAACCAAAACAGTCTATGAAACTCCGGTGAAGGAGAAAACAGGTTCTTCCTGGTGGAAGTGGTTGTTACTTATTGCTTTATTGTTACTTCTTTTCTTCTGGTGGAGATCCTGTGACCACAAAGGCGGGGATGATGTATACGGATATGCCGATACGACTTCCGTAAGAGTCGATACGACTGATTATAACCGCCCGGTAGCGACAGCATCGAATGACAGAACGTATACAGATATTAGTCTGGCTGATGGTACTACGATCCGTGGTTATAAAGGTGGTATTGAAGAAAAAATGGTGAATTATCTGAATTCAGACGATTACAAAAATGCATCAGGCGATGATCTGAACAAGAAATGGTTTGAATTTGATAACGTTAATTTTGCTTTTGGTAGCTCTACGGAGTTTATTGATAATTCAGAAGAACAGGTAAAAAATATCGCTACGATTCTGAAAAGTTATCCGAATGCAAAGATCCGGATCGGTGGTAAAGCAGACCGTCGCGGAACAGATGAAGAAAATATGCAAATATCCCGTGCCAGAGCTAAAACAATTCAGTCTATTTTAGCACAGAATGGTGTTGGTTCTCAGGTAGCTGCTATTGAAGGTTTTGGGGATGAATTCGCAGAATATAGCGCAAGTGCTCCGGATTATCAAAGAGCAGAAGATCGTGATTTCTTATTGCGTTTTGTAAAATAAAAAATAAAATAATTATACTATAGCTGTCTTTATAAAAAATACAGGGACCCTTATACTACGGTCCCTGTTTTTTATATCTAAGCTGGTCTTTTATTTCACCAGTTTCAATTCGTTGATCAAACGGGGGCATTTAGCCCATTTGTCAATCATATACAACATATAACGGATATCTACCCCGATACATCTTTGCAGGTCCGGTTCAAAAGCAATGTCTCCACTCATCGCTTCCCAGTTACCATCAAACGCAAGACCGATGACACGGGCATTCTTATCGAAGATCGGACTGCCTGAATTACCGCCGGTAATATCATTATTGGTCAGGAAACAAACATTTAAATCTCCGTTTTCGTTAGCATATGGACCAAAGTCTTTGCTGCGTAACATATCCAGAATTTCCGGTTGTACCCAGAACTCATCACTGGCCGGATCTTCTTTCTCAAGAACTCCCTGCTGAGTAGCATAATATTCATACCACGCTGCATCATAGGGACGATATCCACCAATGGAACCATAACTTAACCGCATGGTAAAATTGGCATCTGAATAAAGAGCCTTCTCCGGGTACATTTCTTTCAAAGCTTCAAAATAAAGACGTTCCCCTTTCTTGATATCATATTGAGATTGTCCCATCTGCTGTTGCAGGTCAAACAGAGAGATGAGCACAGAAGTACTTAATTCAGCCGCAGGATCTTTTTTCAATTTTTCGTATGCTTTTGGGTCTTTGACCATATTTGCGATATTGTTATAAGACAAAAGCTCTGACTTTTTGAAAACATCTGCTGCATATTTCGCATAGTCTCCTTTGTATTTTTTGTCTACGGAAGCATAAATATCCGGCAGATAAGCAGCCGGAACACGATCTTTAACGATCTGCATCATAGCCGCCAACACTTTTTCATCCAGTGCCGGTTCATAATCTTTAAAGAAAGGCTCGATCCGGTCTTCCAGGAAAATATTGATCTCTTCAGGAGTGGAACCTTTCACATCTACACTCTGGACTAAGCGGGCCAGACGGACAATCTCTGCTCCACCTAAAAAAGCTTCGGTCAGATAGGTCGAAAGTTCTCTGTATTCATTATTGGAAGTGTACCCTTTTTCCAGTAAGTTCAGTACATTTCCATATTTCTGTACACGCTCCGGACTTTGATTCACCCAGGCTGCAAAGTCAGCCTCTTCCTGTTGTTTACGTTCCACTACTTTCAGGTTCGCCAGCCCCCGGTTCATACCAATCGAGTTTTTCCAGTAGTTGGAGCTTCCTGCATATTTGGACGCATATTTGATACGTACGGCGTCACTTGCTCTCATAGCCTCTTTCCAGATCTCCTGTTTAATCTCGCGTACTTCGATACGTGGTTTGTTGCTATTCTCAATCCGTTGAACAACACCCCATGAAGAGAGATAACGGTCTGTACTACCCGGAAATCCGATCGTCATTGCGAAATCCTGATCCTGATACCCCTGGGCGGAAACTTCTGCTACATATTTAGGACTGTATGGTTTGTTATTTGCGCTGTACTCCGCAGGCTGGTTGTTCGCATCTGCATATACACGGAAAGCAGAAAAGTCACCTGCCTGGCGGGGCCACATCCAGTTATCGGTGTCACCTCCAAATTTACCTACAGAGCTGGGAGGAGCGAATACCATACGTACATCCCGGTACACATCGTATACCACCAGAAAGTATTTATTATTATTGTAGAAAGGAACCACATCTGCCATGGTGAATTCATTGGCTCCGATCGAATCGCAAATCGCCTGTCCGATCGAATCAGCAGCCATCAGACGTTCATATTCGTCAGTCAGGGAACTGATTTGTGAAAGGATACGGTCACTTACGTCAACTGTTTCACGTAAGTAGCGAACGCTTAATCCCGGAACAGGAAGTTCCTCTTCTTTGGTCTGTGAAATAAAACCGTTTTTCAGGTAGTCATGTTCCACACTACTTAGTTTCTGGATCGCTCCATATCCGCAGTGATGATTTGTAAAAACCAATCCCTCTTCAGAAACAGTAATCCCTGTACAACCTCCACCAAAGATCACTACAGCATTTGCCACACTGGGTTGGTCTTCACTGTAAAGTTTATCAAAGGAAGGGATAAAGCCCAGTTTTTTCATTCTTTCGAGATTTTGTTTGTTTATCTCTTTCAGTGCCCACATCCCTTCATCGGCATATACATACCCGGTGCTGACCAATAGCAGTAAAACTGCCCATAACTTTTTCATAAAAAATTCATTTATTCTATTAGTAATTTAATGTTTTCCATCTCTGTGCGAGCTGCTGACCAAGCCTACAATTTTTCTTTTTTTCCTGTCGTATGTCAAAGTTACAACTAAAAAGTTTTTTATCAGACGGTAAAATATACCATGTTTCATACTTCTTTCCTTTATTTAAAGAGACGATTTATATAAGGAATTTCCTTCAATGGCAAATCCCGTTGAATAATAAATCCGATAAAAAGCAGTAATAATATTGTTCTATATGTTAACCTGATAATCTCTGATGAGATAGAAGGGGTCATCCCGGCAATATATAATAGTCCTGCGAGTGCAAAGTAAATAAAAGCGGATCGTAAATCATACTGAATCGGGAATTTCTTTTGTCCGATGAAATAAGAAAGGAACATCATCAACAGGTTACAGCAGAAGGAGGCCCAGGCACAGGCCATATATCCATAGGATGGTCCGAAAATCAGTATGCTGGTGACGGTAACAACACATCCGATAATGGAAAAATAAGCTCCCCACTGGGTTTGATCAATCAGTTTGTACCAGAAAGACAGATTGAAATAGATACCGAAAAACAGTTCTCCCAACATAACGATTGGAACGACCCGTAATCCCGGATAGTAGTCTTCGCTGACAAAATATTTAAGTACATCCAGATAGAACATAACCCCTAAAAAGATGACTAAGGAAAAGATGATAAAATATTTCATTGCTTGCGCATAAGCTGTCTGGTTATTCCCGCTTTTGTTTTTAGCAAAGATGAACGGTTCGTAGGCATAGCGGAAGGCCTGAATAAACATCACCATGACAACTGCGATCTTGAAACAGGCGCCATAGATCCCTAATTGAGAAGCGGCATAGGCTTTGTCTTCAAACAGGAAAGGGAAAAGGATCTTATCTGCTGTCTGGTTGAAAATACCTGCGATCCCTAAAATCAGGATCGGAAAAGAATAACGAATGATTTGTTTTAGTAATAACGGATTGAACCGGGTTTGAAAACCTAATTTCAGTTCCGGATAGAGCATGCACAAAGTAATCAGCGTCGTGAACGCATTTGCTACAAATACATAGCCTACTCCATAATGAGGATTATAGAACCAGTCAATCGTAGATGGGTTGTGCGCATATAGCCAGGGACAGATGACCAGGAAGAAGATATTCAGCAGAATATTCAGAAAGATGTTAAATAGTTTCAGTCCGGCAAACCGGTAAGCCCGCCCGGCATACCGGAGATAGGCGAACGGAATACTGCAAAAAGCATCTACTGCTACGATCGTTCCCATCAGGCTGATAAATTCCGGATGGTTACCATACCCCAGTCCGTTGCTGACAGGAGATAAGAAAATCCAGAGTAAAAGAATAAACAGCCCGGATGAACATAAAAGACTGAACAGAGTGGTCGCATACACTTCCAGTAGGTTTTCCGTCTCTTTTTTATTGATAAAGCGGAAGAAGCCGGTTTCCATTCCGTAGGTTAGTATGACCAGCAAAAGGGCAGTCCATCCATATAAATTGGTCACTACTCCGTAATCAGCCGTGTCCGCTAATACCCGGGTATACATCGGGACTAATAACCAGTTTAGAAATCGTCCGACAATACTACTTAACCCATATACTGCAGTCTCTCTGGCGAGCCGCTTCATTCCTGCTCCCATATATTAATCAAATAAGAACCCTTGTTCTGAGATCCGGCTTCTACCCAGGTGGGTATAGGCTAACTCGGTCACCTCCCGTCCTCGGGGTGTACGTTTGAGGAACCCTTCTTTAATCAGGAAGGGTTCATATACCTCTTCGAGGGTTCCCGGATCTTCTCCTAAAGCGGTTGCGATCGTTGTCAGTCCCACCGGTCCCCCGTTGAACTTATCAATGATCGTTGTCAGTAATTTATTATCGACCTGATCCAGTCCGTAACGGTCTATGTTTAATGCCTCCAGGGCAAAGCAGGAAATTGATTTATCTATTTGCCCGTTCCCTTTGACCTGGGCAAAGTCACGTACCCGGCGTAATAAGGCGTTGGCAATACGGGGAGTACCCCGGCTGCGGGAAGCGATTTCTCTCGCTGCATTTAATTCACATTTGATCTGTAGAATATCCGCACTACGCAACACAATTTTGGTCAATGTATCCATATCATAATATTCCAGATGCATATTGATCCCGAAACGTGCACGAAGCGGACTAGTCAACAAACCACTGCGGGTAGTTGCTCCTATCAGTGTGAAAGGAGACAGGTCAATCTGAATGGAACGGGCACTGGGGCCTTTGTCTATCATAATATCGATCCGGTAATCTTCCATCGCAGAGTATAAATACTCTTCCACGATCGGACTTAACCGGTGTATTTCATCGATGAAAAGGACATCATTTTCTTCCAGAGAGGTCAGTACACCCGCCAGATCTCCGGGTTTATCCAGTACAGGACCCGAAGTGACTTTGAAACCGACTCCCAATTCATTCGCTATGATATTAGAGAGAGTGGTCTTTCCCAATCCGGGAGGGCCATGTAACAATACGTGATCCAATGCTTCCTGCCGCATCCGGGCAGCCATTACAAATATTTTGAGGTTCTCCACCACTTTTCCCTGACCACTGAAATCCCGGAAGGAGAGAGGACGTAAAGCATTCTCATAGTCCCGTTCATTCTCAGGTAATTTTGTATTTCTTATATCAAAATCGTCTTGCATAATTCCTTCTCGTTGACCCGCAAAGGTAATAATATCATGGGGATTATTCTCAATTTTCCTTCTTCAAAACAGGTATGGTAAAATGAATATCTGTCTGTTTTACGTTAAATAATCTTTTTATTTTTTTCAGAAACAGAATAATCAGCAATCTTGTGAAGGTGTTAAAGTAAAAAGTTATATTTGCATTGTTGAATATTAGGATGTAGAGATGGTGCCATGTTGAAACAGCAACTACAACAGAAATTACAGCAAAAGCTTTCTCCACAACAGATACAGTTGATAAGGCTTCTGGAACTTCCTGCGATAGAGCTGGAGGAGAGGGTGAAGCATGAGTTAGAAGAAAATCCGGCTCTGGAAGAAGGAAATGAAATATCCGATGATATTGAAATAGGAGAGGAAAACAGGTTAGATGAGAATGGCGGAGGTGAAGAAACCGAGGCGGATATCTCGTTAGGTGGCTATCTGACGGAAGATGATATTCCGGATTATAAATTGCGTGAGATCCGGGAGCGTTCACAAACAAAAGAGGATATTCCTTTTTCCATTGGACAGTCCCTGAATGAATTCCTGCTGCAACAGTTAGGATTAAGGGATCTTCCTGAAAAGCAGATGAAGATCGCGGAATATATTATTGGTAATATAGATGATGATGGTTATTTGCGCCGGGACCTTTCCGCTATTGGTGATGATCTGGTGTTTTTAGCTGGTCAGGAGGTCTCTATTAAAGAGATAAAAGAGGTGTTAAGTATCATACAGGATTTTGATCCTGCCGGTATTGGAGCAAGAAGCCTCAAAGAATGTCTCCTGCTTCAACTGGAACGCCGGGAGAAGACTCCGGTAGTGGAATTAGCGATTCAGATCCTGAAAAGCCATTTTGAAGAGTTTAGTCGCAAACATTATGATAAGATACTTCGTTCTTTAAATATAACGGAAGAGCAATTGAAGCAGGCCATTCAGGAGATCACTACCCTGAACCCTAAACCGGGTAATAGTTGGGAGAGTTCCATGGAAACAGTGATGAGCCAGGTGACGCCTGATTTTATTGTGGAAGCGATCAATGGGGAGCTTTATCTATCCATGAACAACCGGGGAATCCCGGACCTGCATATCAACCGGGAGTATACGGAGATGTTTCAGAACTATACTGCCAATAAGGCAAATCAGACTTCTGAAATGCGGGATGCAGTCCAATTCGTAAAACAAAAACTGGATTCTGCACAATGGTTTATTGATGCGATCCGGCAAAGGCAGGAAACGTTGCAACGCACGATGGAAGCGATCATTTTGCTGCAAAGAGACTTTTTTCTGACTGGGGATGAATCGGCTTTGCGTCCTATGATCCTGAAGGATGTGGCGGAACGGACCGGATATGATACCTCAACAATCTCACGGGTGAGCAACAGTAAATATGTTCAAACCAATTTTGGGATCTATTCGTTAAAATATTTTTTCTCCGAATCTATGCATACGGAAAGCGGGGAGGAAGTATCGACCCGGGAGGTAAAAAAGATCATGAAGGACTATATTGACGGAGAGG
>Ga0192245_10844_pt1 | contig 10489 bp, 8 predicted proteins | sample Koala_Koa27_M3_FD_131238 | JGI IMG/M metagenome (GOLD analysis project Ga0192245, IMG submission 131238) | Enriched cells from koala feces incubated with labeled cellulose particles, San Francisco Zoo, California, United States - Koala_Koa2-7_M3 ...
TGCGGCACAGTTGATGTTCCAGATAGATAGTGTGGACCATGTGACAGGTGTTCAGCGTATGCAAATCTCGCGTGCAAATCAAAGTATTGTGAGTAGTGGAAAGAAATATAATTTATTTATAGAACGTGCGCCCAGCGATTCTTTGCCCACGGTGAAGAATGATATGGGAATATTTGCGGATAACCGTATTATAGTGAATATCACCCGTGAAAATGGGGGTAAAGTATTCTCCAAAACCTTCACCAAACAAAGTTTCTCTGATTTTTTGAGTACGGATAATCTCTGTCATTTTATCTTGGAAGGTATGGTTTTCGATGAGGAGAAAACCAATGATAGCAAGAATATTATTTTAGCTGCAAGTATCAGTTATCCCCAAACAGACTTATACATTCCTTTTTCAATAACAATAACGCCGGAAGGAAAAATGAGTATCTCCAAAAATGAGGATATGGAGGAATTGCCTCCGTTGCCCGACGATAGCCTTAATTAAATCTAAAATACAGGAATATATGATTGCGTCATAATCTATTTATGTCGGCAGGTTGTTGCTAAGGCAATAACTAACTAAAGAATGAATTAGATTATGAAAAAGATTTTGTTTTTAATTGCCATGGTGGTATGTTCTTTTCAGTTCGTCATGGCTAGTGATGTTGTAACTCGGATATCTATATTTCGTAATCTTTTTCTGTTTGATAAGGCTTGACATCAAAGTTAGAACTCCCACACGTCCCACAAACATCAAGAGAATGACAATCAGCTTACTGTCACTGCCTAAAGTCGGTGTCAAGTCCAGACTGGAACCTACCGTACTCAGTGCCGAGGTACATTCAAAAACCAAAGCCATCACCGAAGCCTGTGGTTCCAAGATGCTCAAACTGAAAATGCCTGCAAAAACAATCAGTAAGTAGAGAATAAGCGTAGCATTGGAACGACGGATAGAATCATGAGAAAGTTCACGATTGAAAATAGTAACCCTGTCCGCCCCAATCAAGATAGCACGCAAATTCAGCATCACCACCGCAAAGACATTCACCTTTACACCGCCCGCTGTAGACTGCGTGCCACCGCCAATCATCATCAAAACCACCATCAGCAACAAAGTCTGCACACTGAAAGTCGTCATTCCCACACTAGAGAAACCCGCGGTACGGGGACAAGTGGCATTAAAAAATCCCTGCACCCACTTTTCCACAGACGTCATCCCGGCAAAAGCATTATTCCATTCAAAAATGACGATGGCAACTGTACCGGCAACTAGCAGAATAGCCGTCATTATCAGCACAATGCGTGTATTCAGATTATATAAATGTACCCTGCGGATCATCCTTTTATTTTTATTCATATAGCGATGATATAAACGCTTCATTTCATAAGAAACCGTTTCATAGAGATTCACCAAAATAGGGAAACCGATGCCACCCAGAATAATAAGGAAAGAAATTGTAATATAGAATAAGTTGTGATTGTGAAGCACAATCTCGTTCCCCAAGTTACCGGGCAAAGTAGAGAACCCGGCATTACAGAATGCAGAAATAGAGTGGAAAGCCGAAAAAGCCAGTTCTTCCTCTATATCCATCCCCATCGTACCGTGAATATTCATAAAAATCATCCCCATACCTATCGCCTCTATCACCAAAGTAAATCCCAATATATATAATAAGGTGGAAAGTAGGGAACTCAGCGACTGCGAACTCACCATATCACGTACCACCAACTGATTATAAAGCGAAGTATTTCCCATAAAGAACATGGCAAAGAAACTGGTCAGCGTCATCACTCCCAACCCACCGATCTGTATCAACATAATGATAATAAACAAACCTTCGGGCGTAAAAGTGAAAGAAACATCAACCGAAACCAATCCCGTGACACACGTGGCACTGGTAGCCGTAAACAACGCATCAATAAAAGAAATACCATGATAAGTAGCACGCGGAAGCATCAGCAATGCCGACCCTATCAATATGAATATCAGGAAACTGGAAGCAAATATCAACGACGGGTTAGTACGTTTTCCCAGCAAGCGGACTATCCCACTGGAAAGCTGCAACAATGAAAGAACCGTAAGCAATACTACATGATACAACCTACTGTGGAAGAAAGCCCAAAAGTCATGTATCCCTCCCTCTAGCTCCGGCTCATGGAAGACTACGGGAATCAATGTCAGATAAAGCATGAGGCTCACCACCCAGGTCAATCCGCGAAATTTGCGCCGCGTATCAGAGTAATTCAATAATATATGCAGGGAAGTATCCACCAGAAAAGCAATCCACACAAAATGATACAACTGGTTAATGATCTCCATTTCTTCAAATGAAATCAGGAATCCATGCTCATATACCAAAGTGAGAATTAACAAAGCCGACATCACATAAGTTATTCCGTCCACCCGCTTCAATAGCTGCTCTATGTAGGGTTGTACCAATTTCTTTCGATAAATGAATAGCTTGTGCAAAGGTTCCATGTCGATATTATCTTGTATTATTTTACGGGACAAACTTAATCAAAAAATTAATAGGTCTCTATCTATAATAACAAATAACTTTCCATTTTGCCTTTCTCCTCCCCTCCTTTTTTACCTGCCTTGGCAAAAAAAGCAGGCGATTTATTAGTAAGGGATACTTTTTTTATTTAATTTTGACCGCAAAACTATTAAATTGAAAGATTATGAGCACAAAACAGAAGCGTTTTATCTTGCCAGAGGATGAAATCCCTAAATATTGGTACAACATACAAGCGGATATGAAGAACAAACCCATGCCGCCGTTGAACCCGAAAACCAAAGAAGCCCTGAAACCGGAAGATCTTTATCCGATCTTTGCCCAAGAGCTTTGCAAACAGGAGTTGAACCAGACAGACGCATGGATTGAAATACCCGAGGCGGTACGCGAAATGTATAAATACTATCGCAGTACCCCGCTGGTACGCGCCTATGGACTGGAACAAGCATTGGGAACACCCGCACACATCTATTTCAAGAATGAAAGTGTAAGCCCTGTCGGTTCGCATAAACTGAACTCGGCTCTGGCACAGGCATACTATTGTAAAGAGGAAGGAATAACAAACGCAACCACCGAAACAGGTGCCGGACAATGGGGCGCCGCCCTTTCCTATGCTGCCAAGGTATTCGGTCTGGAAACTGCTGTTTACCAAGTAAAGATCAGCTATAACCAAAAACCTTATCGCCGTAGCATCATGCAGACTTTCGGTGCACAGGTCACTCCTTCTCCGTCCATGTCTACCCGTGCAGGTAAGAATATCCTGACTAAACATCCCAACTATCAAGGTTCATTGGGTACCGCTATTTCCGAGGCTATCGAATTGGCTATGACTACTCCCAACTGTAAATATACGCTGGGATCAGTATTAAGCCATGTAGCTTTGCATCAAACAGTTATCGGCCTGGAAGCCGAAAAACAGATGGAAATGGCAGGCGAATATCCCGATATGATTATCGGTTGCTTTGGTGGTGGTTCCAATTTTGGCGGAATCTGCTTCCCATTCATGCGCCACACCATTCTGGAGGGAAAACAAACCCGATATATTGCTGCCGAACCTGCTTCTTGCCCAAAGTTGACTCGCGGTAAATTCCAATATGATTTTGGTGATGAAGCGGGATATACTCCGTTATTGCCTATGTTTACATTGGGACATAACTTTGCTCCTGCCAATATTCATGCTGGTGGACTTCGCTATCACGGTGCGGGAGTTATTGTTTCTCAGTTATTGAAAGACAATCTGATGGAAGCGGTTGATATTCAGCAGTTGGAGTCTTTCCAGGCCGGCTGTTTGTTTGCACAGGCAGAAGGAATTATTCCGGCTCCGGAGTCTTGCCACGCCATTGCTGCCGCTATCAATGAAGCCAATAAATGTAAGGAATCAGGAGAAGAAAAAGTCATTCTGTTCAACCTTTCGGGTCATGGGCTGATTGATATAGCCTCTTATGACCAATACTTGGCAGGTAACCTGATGAATTATGAATTGAAAGATGAAGATATTCAGAAGAATCTGGATGAAATAAAAGATATGTAATACTTGTGTAGAGGTGAGAATAAATCACATCGCGCCAGCCTCCCCCTTTTGAAGGAGGAGGTTGCGCAATGTCTTTTAATTAGAAATTATATTGCGCACTCAGGTTAATCCGGTTTGCCTCGCGATTTACATCGTTGAAATTCTTGCGCCATCCATGCAGATATTCAGCACCCACCTGAAGGTTGTGGCTCACATTCCAAAACACATTGGCTACCAGATATTGCCCCTTTTTATATTGAGTTTCATTATAGTGGGCATAGCAATCTTCTGTAAACAATCGGGATTGGCTATAGGATGCAGAAGCAAATACCCGCTTGGAGAAATTGTATTGCAATCCGGCAAACCAGCCCCTCATAGGAAGTACCTGCATACGCCCGGACTCATCTGCCACGGGGACAATATCCACATTCAGGTTACTCATATCATTCATAAACTGTGCAATACCTTTACCATATGTATATTGCCCGTACATCCGGAATTTACCCAATCCGGCAGTTCCGGATGCCTGGATACCCCAGCCGGTCAATGATTTTGCCTTATTATTCACTTCGTCCTCGTAAGTCATGCCGCGCAAGATACCTCCCAAGCGTATATGGCTTCCTTTAGTCCAAGAGTACTGTACATAGGCAGGAATATCGGGCATGCGTTGCGTACCGATTCTCACCTCTTTTGCAGGAGTACCGTTTACCGAAGGCATTTCCACGCCTATCCCCACTTTTAAGCCTTTTACCGGACTGGCTTCATAGCGCAACTGGGTAGCACGATAAAAAGTCATCCCATCAGGTCCCTGAAAGTCAATAGTGGGAGGCCCTGCGGCAAGATCCATAAACAGGCCGGTATCATACCCCATCGTGAAACCAAGAAAAGAAAGATAAGCATTCTGCAACTCAAAAGTCTTGCCACTGCCCCGAAAGTTTCCGGCAGTATAGACAATGAAGTTTCCCAGATGCTTGGTTTTGCCTACCAACTTCAAAAAAATGGTGGAGGTGGTAGCATCCATTTGAAACTGATTGCGAACGGAAGTGCTTCCCGGTTGCGGAATCAATGCAGGAATAAAATCCACATCGTCTACTATTCCATCAAAGTCATACTCCATGGTAGTCTTTAAGTAACCACCGATGCCCAGTGCAAACTTCCCTTCCTGGTCAGTCAGCAGAAAGCGGGGAGCGCGCGGGTCGTGGAAGTGCGGACGCTGCGTTTCATTGAAGACATTGACTAATTCTTCCTTTCCATTTTTATCTTTCGAGATAATAATGACCGGTCCGGGTCCTTCTAATTCCGGATAATTGTCTTTTTGTTGCGCAAATATTGGCGTAATAGTCATTGCGCCCAACACAAGACAACTCATTGATTTTAAGATAGTTCTCATAAAAATTAAGTTTAGGTAAATAGTGAAATCAATGGAGTATGAACAACAAGTTTAGAAAAAAGTTTGGGAAATGTTTGCTAATTTAAAAAAAGTCACTACCTTTGCACCCGCAATCGAGAGAGAAATCATCGATACAAAGGATGGCCCGTTCGTCTATCGGTTAGGACGCAAGATTTTCATTCTTGAAAGGGGGGTTCGATTCCCCCACGGGCTACCAAAATAAAAAGACTATCAGAATCTGATAGTCTTTTTATTTTTCATTCTCGCCTATAGGCAGTTGTAGATGAACCAATAGAGTAGAAACATAATTCCGGAAAAGACTAATTCCTCATGCTGAACTCGCAACCGCAATATTGCTGATTATAAAAATCATATTCCTTAATGATAGCAATACGCCGTTCACTCAATCCCCCTTTACGCCAATTCTGTTCCCAATAAGTAACATCGGGATATTGCGCCGTAGCATATCTTCCTGCCTCTTCTATCTGTTCCAGACTTTTCCAACGGCTGGAAGCAAGTGTAGTGGTAATAACAGAAAAGCCGTGTTCATGGGCATAGCGAGCTGTTTCCAGCAAGCGTACCTTGAAGCATCGCAAACAGCGCCCTCCCCGTTCCGGCTCTTGCTCCATACCTGCCATCTGGCAACGCCAATTCTCGTGATCATAATCGGCATCTACAATTTCCAATCCCAAAGACCGGGCATAACGTGTGCACTCATCTTTCCTTATATTATATTCTTCCAACGGATAAATATTGGGATTGCAATAATAGATAACCGGAGTAATGCTATGTTGCATCAGGCATTCGATGATGGCTGATGAGCAAGGAGCACAACAAGTATGTAACAATACTTTGTCCGCCCCACCGGGAACTTCTAGCTGGAATTTCTTTTTCATACGGCAAATTTAATAGATATTTGCCATACTAACCAGCGGTTCATACAATTTTTCTATATCCTGTGCATCCATTTCTATCTCAACCTGGTCACCAGGAACAAGTGTCTGCCCTTGTGGCAACAATGTTTTACGATTCCGATGAATGCTGCGAATGATACAATTATTAGGTAATGTCAACCGGTTTACTTCCTTTCCATCAAAATAAGAGCCATCCATTATTTCAACAAAAAGATGGTAACGAGCTCCAGTTTCTTGAGGGAACTCTGGATTATTATCACGAAACATTCTATTGTAAAGCAGAACATTGAAAGGCTTTATTGCCAGTAGTTCTGTGAAATAGTAGGTCAATCCGCCTACTACAATGGAAGGGTAGAATACTTCAAAGTGTCCGGTGATTTCTGTTATCAGTACAATGGCAGTCAATGGGGTACGCACCACTGCCACCAAGAATGCAACCATGCCGATAAGCATCATGTAACTGACATTCTCATAACCGATCCATCCGTGCTGCACCAATATCAAACCAAAAATCTGCCCTAGCAATCCACCTGTTACCAGAGTGGGAATAAAGCTCCCACCAGGTAACCCCGAAGAAAGAGAAAACAGGGTAAAAGCAAAATGAATAAGCATCATAAGAGTGAGCCAGCCAATATCATGACTTCCGTTTAATCCCTGAATCATTAAGAATTGCTCCCCTCCTCCCGTCAGGTTAGTTTCTGTCAATGAGATGGCATAAGCTATCAGCAATAGATAAAGCATCTTTACGGGAATGGGAAGTTTAATAGCAGGTAGCCGTTCCTGAAAGAAAGGAACGATAAGCGAATACAGCTTGGCAATAGCGGCCATGATAGCGGCAAATAAGATATAAAGTTCGGCTTGCCGGGCAAAAGACAAATCGGGAGTCACTGCGTTTATCAAGTGATAAGGGGTGGTAGGAAACATCCAGCTTGCCACACCACCTGCTACCACTCCTGCCAGCAAAGTGGTTATGGCAGTTTTGGGGGCATCAAAGCGCTCGATAGATTCAATAACCAGCAGAGAAGAAGATAGTGGAGCAGCAAAAGCGGCAGATAATCCGGCCTCTGCCCCGGCGGCAAGTAGTTGTTTTCGTTCGCCTTTCAGTATATTCCCCCAGCGGGAGATGAGTGTTCCTATATATGAACCGATCTGTACGGATGGTCCCTCACGCCCTAAAGACAGTCCGGCACTGAGTGCCAATATGCCACCGATGAATTTGGCTATCAATTCTTTAAAGGGATGGTTGTAATGAATGCGGCCGTTGATGGCTGCACGGGTTTGAGGGATTCCTCCCCCGGCTATTAATGGCATTCGTTTCACTAAGCGTGCTACAAATATCAAGACTCCCCATAACAGGAAAAATAGAGGAATATGCCAATATCAGGGATAATGTGCGGTAAAGAATGCTTTCCTTATATCGAAGAAATACCACAGTAAGTAATGATAAGGCACGGCAACCAGTCCCGTAAGCAATCCTACGAATATGCTTACGAAATACAGGCGGGCATCAATCAACTTCAGCTTCCAGATTTGCCATTTACGCAGATTGCTCCATTGCTTCCATTTATTTTTCCATTTCTCCAATTCTGTTCGGGGTTGTATGAATTCGTAACGGGGATGGAAATGAATTCATCCATCGTAGGGGCGGACCCATGTGTCCGCCCGATAACATACAGGAAAAGTATGTATTGTGAATGCATTCGGGCGGACACACGGGTCCGCCCCTACGGTGAATTGATTCATTCCCATCCCGAACAGAAACAAATGAAAAGAAGAAGGGTTTAATTAAATAACGGCTTTAATAATTCAGGAATCTCTATTTCATTTTCTTTCAGCGCTTTCAGGCATTCACATCCCTTCCCGGACAAAGTGAAATACATCTGCCGCTTATCTTTATCACCCAAGCTACGAATGACGAGTCCCTTCTCCTCTGTGGTACGAATTACCTTTGAAGCATGGGAAGCAGAAAGCCCCGTATGTTCAGATATTATACTGGCTGTCAATGTATCCCCACCTATACAGCAAAGTGCCATTGCTTCATTCAATGACACTCCATGCTTTTCTATCAGCCTTGTTTCAAGTTCAGAGAGAGCCTTGAAAAGCTCCCTCATGACACATATTGATTTTATTTTCTCCATATACATTTAAATAAACAAGTTTACATTCGCCTGCTCGGCACGGTTCATGTATGTCGCTACTCCGCCAATAGTTACATTATCCAGCAATTCTTCGCGCTTCACGCCCATTACACCCATCGACATTTGGCAGGCAATGAACTCCACTCCATTCTGAATAGCTTGGGAGCGTAGCGCTTCCAGCGACTCAATATTCTTCTTGTTCATGATATACCGCATCATTTTGCTACCCATACCGCCCATGTTCATCTTGGAAAGTTTCAACTTCAACGAATTGGAAGGAAGCATCATGCTGAACATTTTGCCGAAGAAATCTTTCTTCACCGCAGGCTTATCCAATTTCTTTATAGCATTCAATCCCCAGAAAGTAAAGAAGATAGTAACCTTCTTTCCGGTAGCTGCCGCACCATTTGCAAGTACAAAAGTAGCTATAACTTTATCTAAATCATCGCTGAACATGATAAAAGTTTTTCCTTTCTCTTCCTTGCAAACTTCTGTTGGACAAGATTGTGGAGTATTTTTCTCTATGATTACCCGGTACTTTCCTGCTTCTGAGTTCGCGGAAACAAATCGGTTTCCGGTGGTTTGACACCATGCTTCCGCATCTCGCGGGAATCCGGCATCCGTAGCTATTATTTCCAAACGCTCACCATCTGTCAATTGCTCCATATTCTTTTTCAATTTCATGATGGGACCGGGGCAGGATATGCCGCATGCATCGACTTTTATGGTGTTATAGGGTATGTTTGAAACTTCTTTACTTTGTTCAGAATGATGAATATCTAAAGAACCGGTATTTGAGAAACCTGTCGGCACGGGCAATTCAGCAATGGCAGCTTTATACAGTTTCAATCCTCCTATCAAGTTCTTCACTTCCTTATATCCATTCTGTAACAATATATTAGAAGCCAAATATCCACGAAGCCCCACACCGCAATACAAATAAACAGGCTTATCTTTGGGTATTTCTCTCATTCGTTCACGCATATCATCCAAAGGAATGTTGACAGCTCCCTTCAATGCTCCCAATGCAAATTCATCGGGCGTGCGCACATCAACCAATGTCACTTTACTCAAATCCGCATCTTTCAGTTCACGCCAATACAAGGGTTTCATCTTTCCATTCAGAATATTTCCGGCAACATACCCGGCAACGGCTACAGGGTCTTTGGCCGAAGAAAAAGGAGGTGCGTATGCTTGCTCTAAAGCCATCAAATCATAGATAGTTCCCTGATGCTTTATCACTTGCGAGAATTCATCAATCCGCTTATCCACTCCATTATATCCCACAATCTGTGCCCCCAGCAGTTTCCCGTCAACAGGAGAGAAAGTGATCTTGATAGACATTTGCAATGCATCCGGATAATATCCTGCATGAGATCCGGAATGAATCGTAGCCGAAAGATAATCAATACCTGCCTGCTTCAACCGTTTTGCCGGAAGCCCCGAAGCAGCCACTGTCATATCAAAGACTTTGGCAATGAAAGTACCAATCGCCCCTTCATATTTCACCTTATTGCCAAATACCATATTATCAGCCACAATACGGGCTTGGCGGTTTGCCGGACCTGCCAGGTAATTCAGCCAAGGCTTGCCGGTTATAGGATGGCGGAACTCAATAGCATCACCCACTGCATAGATGTCACTATGGGATGTTTGCAAATAATCATTTACTTTGATACCACGCATTTCGCCCAATTCGATGCCTGCTTCCGATGCCAACCCGGTATTGGGACGTACCCCGATAGAAAGCAACACCATATCCGCAGAAAGTCTTTCTCCCGATTTAAAGATTACTTCCAGTCCATCGGCATTACGTTCAAACGAAGCAACGGCTTGTTCCAGATAAAGACAGACTCCTTTTTGCAACAAATGTTCGTGCACCAGTGAAGCCATAGAGAAATCAATAGGTGCCATCACTTGATTGGCCATCTCCACTACAGCAACTTCCGCACCCGCTTCCTGCAAATTCTCCGCCATTTCCAAGCCGATGAATCCGGCTCCTATAATAACGGCACGTTTCACTTTATGTTGATGCA
>Ga0192245_10847_pt1 | contig 10454 bp, 11 predicted proteins | sample Koala_Koa27_M3_FD_131238 | JGI IMG/M metagenome (GOLD analysis project Ga0192245, IMG submission 131238) | Enriched cells from koala feces incubated with labeled cellulose particles, San Francisco Zoo, California, United States - Koala_Koa2-7_M3 ...
CGCCCATTGACCAATATTCCTCACTGCTGCCTCCCGTAGGAGTCTGGACCGTGTCTCAGTTCCAGTGTGGGGGACCTTCCTCTCAGAACCCCTATCCATCGATGACTTGGTAGGCCGTTACCCCACCAACGATCTAATGGAACGCATCCCCATCCATTACCGATAAATCTTTAATATAATAACCATGCAGCTATTATATGCCATTGGGTATTAATCTTTCTTTCGAAAGCCTATCCCCAAGTAATGGCCAGGTTGGATACGTGTTACTCACCCGTGCGCCGGTCGCCATCTTTACTATTACTAGTAAAATGCTGCCCCTCGACTTGCATGTGTTAAGCCTGTAGCTAGCGTTCATCCTGAGCCAGGATCAAACTCTTCATTGTAATAATATTATTCTGAATACCTATAACATACCATAAACATATGATAAAGGTAAACTTGACTCTGTCAGGACATATCTATTGAAGTTATAAATATAACAACACCTATAATTAAAATAGGACATTGACGGTTTATTAACTTTTTAATACTACAACAATATATAAATATACCACTGTAGCTCTTGTACTACGTTAATTGTTTATGAAAATCTTTCAAAGAACGCTTCGTAATTTAAGCTTCATCGCTAAAGCGGGTGCAAAGATAAAAACTTTATTGCTTACCACCAAACTTTTTTAGAACTTTTTTGTTTCTTGTTTTAGAAACTCTCTGTGCGAAAGCAAACCAAAAACAAAAAATAAAGCGAATAGGACTGCAAAGATACAAAAAAAATAAATATTAACTCCAAATTTCATACCTATAATTTAAAACCTTTTTCGCAAAATCAAAAAAAGCGGCAAGATGTCAAACTGCACAAGCAATGCTTCCCTCAGCAAAGCGGATGCAAAAGTACACCATCCATACAAGCAAAACAAACAATCAAACAACTATTTAATAACAAAAAAACAAGAAAACATAAAACACTAAGGATGAACACAAACCAGGAATAAAAAAAATGAAATACAAACAGAATAATTAATAGACATACACCTTATTATATTATACCCCACCAAACACCCATTCTGGCATACCCACCCATGGGAACGACCTCTATCTTAGCCTATCGTTCTCCCTTCTGCTACATGGAGAAAAGTATTTTCACTGCTTCCACACAAACAGACCTACCTTTTACAAGATAAGTCTGCTTTTGCCCTACACTCCCTGTTGCTCATTTATCGGATACCATGGCTATCGGCAAATTATCCGCATCGTAACTGAACTGGCTCACATTCCGGGTATAGTTCTGCTCTTTCTGATTCCAGCAATTACCCGCTACAAATATTTCCGATCCGATATAGCTATAATAAATATCGCTTTGAAGAAACCAATCCTGAGTTTTGTTGTCCCACAGTAAAGTCTCTTTGGAAGAAAGACGATTTTCCTGATCGTACTTAAAATTGTGCTTTACATGATATTGTAATCCGTTCTCACCCGTTTTGTATACAAACCGTGTAGTTACCTGATCGCCTTCTATCACATCATTCGTATAATACGAACCGTTATGTGTTTTTATCCCAGTTACTGACGCTAATATAACTACTGCTACCCATACTGTTCTGAAGAATACATTTGCTTTCATGACGTTTATTTTTTATGATTTATATTTTTACTGTTGTTTTGATAAGTTAAAGATAGGGCCATTGCAGGCAGATCCTTGTTATCAGATGGTTATGATTTGGTTAATGTTCAGACACTCCGGACAGAAAAATGATAACTTTACAGAGAATTTGTCAGCAGCATCGGGATGAGAAATCATCCGGACAGGTATGGAAACAGAGATACCTTCTGTTGTATGCAAATCGTATGTTAACACAACCTTAATAAAAAAACAATCATTTTCCGGATCCTTCCTCTTCTATACTTCTTACCCGTGTGCCCCTGGTCGCCCACAAAAGCCACATCCCTAAAAGAAGTTTTCTCCAAATGGCTTCTTATGTTTCAGGATTTAACCGTTTTCAGCCTCTTTCAGGTAATTAAGGAACTCATTAAGGATTGGATGGAAGATCGACGAAATCCACACAACGGTCGACACGGTTCAAGCACGACCCAAATACATGGATACAGAGAAATCAAGGTTATTCCTGTACAGCATTAAAATGTGCCTGTCAATTCTTTTCTTTTGAAGAGTAGTATTCGTTTCACAAAATCAGCCATTTTTCTTAATTTAAAGACAAATCCAACGTACATCCTTCTTTGTCTGTGGTCTGTTTATACCCAGGGTAGCGGCTCACCGGTTGCCCTGCGCTTCTCCTTACCCCGGGATATAATCTGTCGGGATTACCATAGTAGACATACCCTCATTTTTCTATGTTGAGACAGCTTCTTTTCTGAAATAGGGTATATTATACGAACTACAAACTTTCAGGTTAGTTTCTGAAGTTCTCCGTTAGTTAACCCTGTTATTTTTCAGACATCAGTTGTACAATCTGCAAACCAGTCCCCTGGATCTCATAGGAACTCTGCCGCACATTCTCTGTGTATACTCTTCTGTGTTTGTCCCAATTATCTCCAGTGATGATGATCTTCGAATCTTGATATGAATAGTGAATGCGTCTCCGTGGTATCCATTTCTGTTTTCTTTCGTTCCATAGAAAAGTTTCTTTGGTAACCAGGCGGTTCTGATCGTCGTATGCAAAATCGGACTTTAGATGATATTGCAGATCGTCTTCCACCTTATAGATAAAACGGGTAACCAGTACCTCACCTTCCATTTTATCATGGGTTATATATTCCTGTGCTTTTGCCACTGAAACTGTAGCCACCATCATCCCCATCAGACACATTACTTTAAGAAATACATTTGTTTTCATACGCTTTGTTTTTTATTGTTTTACTTTTTTTGTATAGATCGCATTTACTGAAAAGTCCGGAAATCTGTACTCCGTATTTTCTTCACTTTTCTTTCCCTCTATAAGACAACAGTCATGCCATAAACACAAAATACTCATAATCAGATTATTCCAAAAATATCCCTCTGTTCATTTTCGTACAGTTGTATCAGACAAAGCGAACAGATCCTCACAAAAGAGGTCATTATACCCCTTGTTCGCGGTATAATGACCTCTTTTATAATGGATCAGTTCTTACTGAAACTTACGGTTCGCACCTTCTTTTTTCCGGAGAAACTCCCTGTTTGTCTGGGATCAGACCATAGCTACATAAGCGGCTTTGTTTCCTGAATATGAATAGTGATAATTATCAGGGATATACTTCATATCCGAACGCACATCGAAGGAGGGGCAGCTTTTCACAAAATACTCGTTTTCAACAGTGAACAGATGGGTCTCTTTAGTTTCTATCCCCATTAAATCCCGGTGTCCACAGACGCGTGCCCCGGGATAGTCCAGTAACAGTGTTTTCACTAAGACTCTCAACGAATGTTTTTGCCATTCGGTACGGGTATCTTTGGGGTTTCCCTTATTATCAAGTCCGCCTTCGTAGCAGATGCCGATAGAATGTTCATTGAATCCTTTGGTATGCGCTCCTATTTCTCCTATAGGGCGCATACTTTTGATATCTCCGTTTTTCCGGATATAAAAATGATAGCCTGCTCCGTCGGCGCCCCGCATGCGATGAATCGCTTCTAAATCCTGTTCGGTCAATTTTGTATCTTCCGGCGTAGCGGAGCAATGTATTATAAGTAAATCTATTTTTCTTTTCGGTTCCTTTTTCATAAATTACTCTTTAACTTACAAACTATCTTTCCGTCCGGTGTATACATTCCTATATTCTCATCCTTCTTCCGGAAATCAGCCATACAAATTACATAATTTTCGTCATTTATCTCCGTAGACGAAGGTGGATCCTCCCTGCTGAGTATAAACATTTGTGTCTGGTATGTACCCGATTCCTACCTTCCTAAATCCTACGTTTTCCGGAATCAGACCTCAGTCCATACCACGGCAAAGCCGCGAAATCATAACGGAACAGAGACACCGGTTGTTCAGACCGACACGCTCTGCCGACGCTGCTCTTACGAATTCTTAACGCCCTTTACCAAAGGTTTACCGCAAGTTTCTCTTTATATATGAAGAAGATAAAGTCTGGAACAAAAAGCAGGGAAAGCTGTAAAAAAGGGACGAAATATCCTAAAAAAACCGGAGAAGCTTGCTGGCTTTTCCGGCTTTTCCGAAGATCACACATCCTGATCCTTTATTCCACTTCCCTCTTATCTGCGCTCTCTGGCGAAGCGATCCTGAGCCAGCTCAGGATCCTTTTGTTTGCTATTACCCCATGCTCCTGACCGTCCTGTATACTTCGTAAGAAGCTGATATGTACAGGCGATTTACTGAAAGGACCCGGATTCTGTGCTGCACCACTTCCACGGAATTCTCTCCTACAGAGGCTGCGATAGCTACATGGCGGTAAAGATTACTCACCGAAGCACACCAGACCAGCAGATCTCCTTTCCGGGGTTTCTCCGTACCCTGGTTACGATACTGGTAAAGTCCGCGCCGGCTGTTCCACTGCCCGTGTGCTACCGAAGGGTCAAAAAAAGGCCGGGCATGTCCGTACATATCGGGAATCCGGTATCCATAATGTTCGTAATAGTATCGCTTGACAAACTCTACGCACTGATAGCGTAATCCCTGGTTGTATCCGTCCGTAGTCAGATGCCTGCCCGGTGTATGACTGACTGCTCCTTTGTAATAGACCGTAACGCCGTCCAATTCGTCCACGGGCTCTCCGGGCGTAGGTTTGGTATTGAAATTGATCCGTGTTCCGGCATACCAGCACCCACCTGTTATCACCAGTGCCACTGCTATATATACAATGTATGTTTTGTATCTCAGGGGTAAATGTTGTTTTCTTTCACCGGCTGTCTGTGATGTAATCCCTACAAAGATACTTCTTTTTCTCCGTATAAAAACGTTCTCTTTTTCTCCGCTGCAAAATGTGACTGGCAAGCTCCCTCATCGCCGTTTCAACCAAACGATACATTATTTACTTTCAGGTGTGATAAATCCTTTTTCTGTGCGACTTATAGAAAAAATCAAACTCATTTCTTATCTTTGTTAGTCCGAACCGATCGGATGACAGTAAAAAATACATTTATGAAAGATTTTCTTAAAATGACACTGGCCTCTCTTACGGGAATCATACTGGCCACTATCGTATTCATTTTCCTGGGTGCCATTCTCCTTGTGGGCATGGTCTCTTCTTCTGACGCGGAGACTGTGGTGAAGAAAAACTCCGTCATGCTACTGGATCTCAACGGTAAACTGGTAGAGCGCAGGCCCGAAACTACGATTTTCGAAGAGTTGTTCCGTGTGGGTTCAACCGCAACGTATGGTCTGGATGAGATCCTTTCCTCCATCCGTAAGGCCAAAGAGAACGACAATATCAAAGGGATCTACATACAGGCACAGAGTCTGAGTGCTCCGTATGCCTCTTTGCAGGAGATCCGCCAGGCACTCACGGATTTCAAAGAATCGGGCAAATTTATTGTGGCCTATGCCGACTATTATACCCAACGCCTGTACTACCTGTCCAGTGTAGCAGACAAAGTAATCCTGAATCCCCAGGGCAGTGTCGAGTGGCAGGGTATGGCCGCGCAGCCTACTTTCTATAAAAATCTGCTGGATAAGCTGGGTATAGATATTCAGGTATTCCGCGTAGGGGGGTACAAATCGGCCGTAGAGCCTTTCATCGCTACGGAGATGAGCCCGGAAAACCGCCAGCAGATCTCGGAGTACATCGGTTCTATCTGGAATACCATGCTCACGGACATCAGCGCTTCCCGCCAGCTGCCGGTAGACTCTCTCTCTTCGCTGGCAGACCGTATGTTGATGCTGAAAGACGCGGAACTCACCCTGCAGGCCGGACTGGTAGATACCCTGATGTACGAAATGGACGTACGTGACTATCTACGGACTACATGGCTGGAACTGGATAAAGACAAAAAATTCCCGGTGCTTGATCTGGAAGCCATGTATAACGTACGCCGCCATGTTCCCAAAGATAAGAGTGGCCATGTGATCGCCGTATATTACGCGGTGGGTGATATTGTCTCTTCCGACGGTGGCACGGGAGAAGCGATTGCTTCGGAGAAAATGATCCGTGACCTGCGCAAGCTGCAACAGGACGAAAATGTGAAAGCCGTAGTGATGCGTGTCAACTCTCCCGGAGGAAGTGCCTATGCTTCCGAACAGATCTGGCACGCAGTGAAGGAGCTGAAAGCCGAAAAACCGGTGATCGTGTCTATGGGCGACTATGCGGCTTCGGGTGGATATTACATCGCCTGTATCGCGGATACCATTGTGGCACAAGCCAATACCCTGACCGGATCTATCGGCATTTTCGGGATGATCCCTAACCTGAAAGGACTCACCGACAAGATCGGGCTGGATTTCGATGTGGTAAAAACCAATAAGTATTCCGATTTTGGCAACCTGACCCGCGCCTTCAACGCGGAGGAGTCTGAAATCATGCAGGAGTATCTCAACCAGGGATATGCTCTGTTCCTGAATCGTTGCGCAGAAGGACGCGGTGTATCTGCCGAAGAGATCCATTCCGTGGCGCAAGGCCGTGTATGGACCGGCGACAAAGCCTTGGAACTGGGCCTGGTAGATGTATTGGGAGGATTGGATACAGCGCTTGAAATAGCTATCCGGAAAGCAGGTGTTGAAAAATATACGGTAATTGCTTATCCGGAAAAAGAAAATCTGTTATCTTCGCTGTTGAGTTCTTCTTCTTCACGTTCCATAGAGAGTCGCCTGCTCAAAGAAAACCTGGGTGGGTATTACAGTGACTTTATGTTACTAAAGAACTTGCAGGAGGCGGATCAGATACAGGCACGACTCCCGTTTGAGCTGCATCTGAAGTAGAACTTACACCCTGTTTATGGAAGAAAATCACATTCGGAGACATACATCCCTTTATCCCTTCTCCCTGCTGTACAGGCTGGGAGTAGGGATTCGTAATAAAATGTTCGATTGGGGTCTCCTCCCTTCGGAAACGTTCGACGTACCTGTCATCTGCATCGGTAACTTAGTAGCGGGTGGAACCGGTAAAACGCCTCATACGGAGTATCTGGTACGCCTGTTACAGAAAGAATTCCACGTGGCGGTCCTCAGCCGGGGCTACAAACGCAAGAAAGGTGGCTATGTGTTGGCTACTCCGGAAAGTACCGTGTATGACATTGGAGACGAACCTTTCCAGATCCACACCAAATTCCCGGATATACGGGTAGCGGCAGACAAAGACCGCCGCCACGGCCTGCGTAAGCTAAGCAAGCTCGAAGACCCCTTGGTGGATGTGGTGTTGCTGGACGACGGCTATCAGCACCGCTATGTGAACGCGGGGCTGAACATCCTGCTGACAGACTATCACCGCCTTTTCTGCGACGACACCCTGATGCCGGTGGGCCGCCTGCGCGAACCACAAAGCAGTAAGATCCGAGCTCAGATCGTGATCGTGACAAAGTGCCCGCGCGATATCAAGCCCATCGACTACAACATCATCGCCAAGCGACTCAAACTGTATCCGTACCAGCAACTCTATTTCTCTACCTATACGTATGGGGATCTGGTGCCGGTATTCCCGGAACAAGGCCTGGCACCCCGTCCGCTCCGGTCTATCCCCGCGGAAGCGGGTATCTTGCTGCTCACCGGCATAGCTTCTCCGGACCGTATGGTGGAGGAGTTGCAGCCATACAGTACCCACATCTATCCGCTCACCTTCGCGGACCATCACGCGTTCACGCGTAAGGATATCCAACGATTGAAAGAGACATTCTCCCGGATGAAGGAGGAGCAGCGCATCATTGTCACTACCGAGAAAGATGCTACCCGGTTGCTACCATGCGCGGGCATGGACGAAGAATTGAAAAACCACCTCTATGCTTTACCTGTAGAGGCTGAGATATTGCAAAACCAACAGGAAATTTTTAATCAACACATTCTTGGTTATGTTAGAAAAAATAAAAGAAACAGCGTCTTATCTGCGAAATAAGATGCACACCTCCCCGGAGACAGCGATCATCCTGGGAACCGGCCTGGGAAGCTTAGTCAATGAAATCACAGAGAAGTACGAGATCCCTTACGAGGAGATCCCCAACTTTCCCGTATCTACCGTAGAGGGACACAGTGGCAAACTGATCTTCGGCAAACTGGGACAGAAGGATATTATGGCCATGCAGGGACGTTTCCACTACTACGAGGGATACTCCATGCAGGAGGTGACTTTCCCGGTACGGGTAATGAAGGAGCTGGGTATCCAGACACTTTTCGTATCCAACGCCAGCGGTGGTACCAATCCCGATTTTGAGATCGGTGACCTGATGATCATCACAGACCACATCAATCACTTTCCCGAACATCCGCTGCGTGGCAAGAACCTCTACGGAGATCGTTTTCCGGACATGAGCGAAGCCTACAGCAAAGAACTGATCAATCAGGCGATGGAGATTGCCGCCGAAAACGGGATCAGTGTACGGCAAGGGGTGTATATCGGTACACAAGGCCCAACGTTCGAAACTCCGGCAGAGTATAAGATGTTCCGCATCCTGGGTGGAGACGCGGTAGGTATGTCTACCGTGCCCGAGGTGATCGTAGCCAATCATGCCAGGATCAGAGTGTTTGGTATCTCTGTGATCACTGACCTGGGGGTAGAGGGTAAGATTGTAGAGGTATCTCACGAAGAGGTGCAGCAGGCAGCCAACGTAGCCCAGCCCAAAATGACCGCCATTATGCGCGAGCTGATCAACCGTTCTTAAAGGCGGTCGAAAAAACAAGTTATTTACGATTTACGGATGTACGATGTACGATTGGATTCCACTCTTATACTTCCGGTATATATATAGCCGGACATACAGAGGACAGATAATTTCAATCGTGCATCGTACCTCTGTAAATCGTAAATTGATAAATATAGAATATACAAACGTATGCGAACAGAAATTGCTTCTCTGGGAGAATTCGGCCTGATCCGTCGGCTGACAGCAGACATCCACCCACACAACCCCTCCAGCCTATATGGAGTGGGCGATGACGCCGCTGTACTCTCCTACCCTGATCATAAAGTTCTTGTCACTACCGACCTGCTGATGGAGGGAGTACACTTTGATCTCACCTATGTACCCCTGAAACATCTGGGCAACAAAGCGGCTATGGTGAATTTTTCCGATATATACGCCATGAACGGGATGCCCCGGCAGATCACTGTATCTCTGGCAGTTTCCAAACGGTTCAGTGTAGAAGACATCGAGGAGTTTTATTCCGGTCTGCGTCTGGCCTGTGAGCAACATCAGGTGGATATTGTGGGAGGAGATACCACTTCTTCTCTGACCGGCTTTGCCATCAGCATCACCTGTGTGGGCGAGGCAGCCGAAGACCAGATCGTCTACCGCAACGGCGCCCGGGATACCAACCTGATCTGTGTCAGCGGTGACCTTGGGGCTGCTTATATGGGACTGCAACTCCTCGAGCGGGAAAAAGCGGTATTCAAGGGAGAAGAAGACGCGCAGCCCGACTTCTCCGGTAAGGAATATCTGCTGGAACGCCAGCTCAAACCCGAAGCCCGCCGCGATATCATCCGGCGTCTGGCCGAGGCGGACATACGCCCCACCTCCATGATCGATATTTCCGACGGACTTTCCTCGGAACTGCTACATATATGTACGCAGAGTAAAGTGGGTTGCCGGGTGTACGAGGAGCATATTCCGATCGACTACCAGACAGCGGTGATGGCCGAAGAATTCAATATGAACCTCACTACGTGCGCCATGAATGGCGGAGAAGACTACGAACTGCTTTTTACTGTACCTATCGCGGAGCATGAAAAAGTCTCTCAGATGGAGGGCATCCGCCTCATCGGACATATCACGCAGGAGCAGATGGGTTGTGCCCTGATCACCCGCGACGGTCAGGAATTCCCCCTCAAAGCTCAGGGATGGAATCCGTTGCAGGAGCAACCGACGAAGTAAGCGCGTCTATGAATCTCCGATGAGATTTGTTGCGCGTCTGGCCGATGGCCCTTTGCTGAATGTGCCAGACCAGATCCAGCCTCTGTGAATCATCGTTTTTTATATCCGCTCTGTTGTATATCTAAAAAGTTTCATTACCTTTGCACCTGCAAATAAGCGGTGCCATAGCTCAGTTGGTAGAGCAAAGGACTGAAAATCCTTGTGTCCCTCGTTCGATTCGTGGTGGCACCACTGATACAGACATCAGTATGCAGAGATCCCCTGGAAATCAATGATTTTCAGGGGTTTTAGTTTCTTGCGAATCTCAAAAAACAGCAAAACCCCACATCCGCAGTGGCGGAATCGGTGACTTTTCTGAGAGGGTAAAAAAGCCACCAGAAAGCCTCTCATATACTGATTTACAAAATATTATGCAATACTCTTATGAATTCATTCCCTTCGTTTTGAACCATTAAATTTTAAGGAAAATGTGAATAGATTCGTTTATTGT
>Ga0192245_10770_pt2 | contig 10347 bp, 10 predicted proteins | sample Koala_Koa27_M3_FD_131238 | JGI IMG/M metagenome (GOLD analysis project Ga0192245, IMG submission 131238) | Enriched cells from koala feces incubated with labeled cellulose particles, San Francisco Zoo, California, United States - Koala_Koa2-7_M3 ...
GTATTATACGTTGCTGATGCTCGACGAGCAACTGCAGCTCTCCATCCAGACCGAAGAGTCGTGGAGGGAAACCGTGTCGTCCACCCAGGCCCTGATGAATGCGGGCCTGGCCAATGAAACCGCCGTATCGCAGATGGAAGCCGCCTGGTACCAGGTGCAGGCCTCGGTGCTCGACCTGAAAGAACAAATCAACCAGGTGGAAAACAGCCTGGCCCTGCTGCTGGCCGAAACGCCCCGCCACTACGAACGCGGGGTGCTCGAGGGACAGCAGTTCCCGACCGACTTCTCCATCGGGGTTCCGGTACAGATGCTTTCCGCCCGTCCCGATGTCCGCTCGGCCGAACGGACACTGGAGGCTGCTTTCTACGGAACCAATGCCGCCCGCTCGGCTTTCTATCCTTCCATTACCCTGAGCGGCAGTGCGGGATGGACCAATGCGGCCGGTTCGATGATTGTCAACCCCGGCAAGTTCCTGGCATCGGCGGTAGGTTCGCTCACCCAGCCGCTCTTTGCCCGCGGGCAGCTCACCGCCCAGCTCAAGATTGCCAAGGCCCAGCAGGAAGAGGCTTCGCTGGCCTTCCAGCAGACGTTGCTCAATGCAGGCAGCGAGGTGAACGATGCCCTCACCGCCTGGCAGACCAGCACCGCCAAACGCGAGCTGCTGGACAAGCAGGTCGTTTCGCTTGAAAATGCCGTGAAGAACACCTCCCTGCTCATGGAGCACGGCACCACCACTTACCTGGAGGTGCTGACCGCCCGCCAGAGCCTGCTCTCGGCACAGCTTACCCAAACCGCCAACCGCTTCACCGAAATACAGAGCCTGATAAGCCTGTACAGTGCGTTGGGCGGGGGCAGGAATAGTTTTTGAGTTTTTAAGTTCTTGAGGTTTTAAGTTTTTGAGTTTCTGGGTTCTTGAGTTTCTGAGTTGAATGAAAGGAGGAAGAATCTACAACCTTGAAACCTCAAAAACTCAAGAACTTAAAACCTCAAGAACTTAAAAACTAAAGAACTCAAAAACTTAAAACCTCAGAAACTCTTTTATGCTCTATATATATGAAGACAGGGCTGTCCGGGAAGTGATTCCAGGGCAGCCCTTTTAGTATAGGTATATGTTGTTACCGGCTTATTTGTATTGCGCCCAGTCGATGTTGCGCATGTCTCCGCTGGCACCCAGTTCGGCGTGCATGGCCAGTGCGGCGCGCACGTTGTGCGGGGTTTGTGCCTTTCCGTCGGTCAGTTTCAGGTAGTCCCACAGGATGTTCTTGTAGTCGGGGTGCACGCAGTTCTCGATGATGGTCTGTGCACGTTCCTTGGGGCTCTTGCCGCGCAGGTCGGCTACGCCCTGTTCGGTGATGATAATCTTCACGTCGTGTTCCGAGTGGTCTTCGTGCGAAACCATGGGCACGATGGCACTGATTTTGCCGCCCTTGGCCACCGAAGGACAGGTGAAGATGGAAATGTAGGCGTTGCGGGTGAAGTCGCCCGAACCGCCGATACCGTTCATCATCTTCGTGCCGCTGATGTGGGTGGAGTTGACGTTGCCGTACAGGTCGGCTTCGATGGCGGTGTTGATGGAGATAACGCCCAGTCGGCGCACCACTTCGGGGTTATTGGAGATTTCGGAGGGACGGAGCACCAGTTTGTCGCGGAAGAAGTCCATGTCGCGGTACACTTCGGCCAGGCAGTCGTTGGTCACGGTGAGCGAGCATCCCGAAGCGAACTTCACACGGCCGTCGCGGATAAGTCCGATTACGGCGTTCTGGATTACCTCGGTGTAGACGTCGAAGGCGGGGATGGTCTTGTCGTGGCCCAGTGCGCTGAGCACGGCGTTGGCAATGTTGCCCACACCCGACTGCAAGGGCAGGAACGATGCGGGGAGGTGTCCCAACTTCATTTCGTGCACCAGGAAGTCGGCCACGTTCTGTCCGATTTTGTCGGTCACCGGGTCGGCTTCGGCAAAGGCGCGTGCCTCGTCGGGCCAGTTGGTTTCCACGATGCCCACAATCTTCTTGGGGTCTACCTGTACGTAAGGCTGTCCGATGCGGTCGCTGGGTTTGTAGATGGGGATTTCGCGGCGGTAGGGCGGGTCAAGGGGTTCGTACACGTCGTGCAGTCCCATGCCGGCCTTGCTGTGTGCGGCGTTCAGCTCGACGATGATGAAGTCGGCCAGCCGTGCGATGGTGGGCGAGATGCCTCCTGCGGCGGTGAGGTATATTTTCCCGTCGGGGGTTACTTCACAGGCTTCGATGATAGCCACGTTCACTTTTCCCAGGAACCCGTAGCGCAAGCCTTGTGCCATCTGCGAGAGGTGGATGTCGTTGTAGGCGATTTCGCCGTTGTTCACCGCCTTGCGGAAGTCGCTGTTGGTGGTGTAGGGTGCGCGGTAGCGGATGGCTTTGGCGCGTGTCAGCACGCCGTCGCACGAGTCGCCCGTCGATGCTCCGGTGAAGATACCTATCTGGAAAGGTCTTCCCTCTGCATGTTCCGCTTCTGCAATCTTTGCCAGTTCGGCCGTTACGGCCTTGGGCGTACCTGCGGGTGTAAATCCGCTGAGCCCGATGTTGTAGCCATTCTTGATGAGGCTGGCAGCTTCGGCTGCCGAGATGTAATTGAATGCCATAATTCCGTTTGTTATTTTTCGTGTAATTTAGAATTGTTGTTCCGTTTTCGTGCCCGCCGGCTTCCGTTTCCGGTCAGTATTTCCGGTGTAGTATTTCGGCCCAGATGATGCCCTTGCGCACTTCCTCCAGCGCGCGGGGGTCGATATCGGGAGCGTTTTCGCCGCTGCTGTCCGTGGGGCCTGCGGGTGGTTTCGGTGCGGGCGGTGGCGGCGGGGTGTGGCGCCGGGTGGCGTCCGGGCCGGTGTGTTTTCGGAAGAAAAGGCTTGGGTTCCTCTCGCCTGGGTTTGAGCCTGGCCGGTCGTACGGCGGGTGCGGGTTGCGCGGGCTGTCCCCAGTTTTCGGGCAGGGGATTGGTGGCGTCGGGTTCTGCACCGTCGTCGGATGCCGCAGTGCCCCGCGTGCTTTTGCGGGCTTGCTTCACCAGTCCATAAATGAGGATGCCTGCCACCAGCAGGAACTTCAGGGCGTCTTCCATACAGGTTATGTGTTTTTTCCACCGCCAAAGGTAACCAAATTATCCGATTATCGCCAACAAATGCGGTAATAAAAAAGGGCAGCTTCACAGCTCCCCTTAATTTTTTTAACCTAAACCTTAACTATGAAAAAATCTAATGTTTCTTTCACCTGCAAAGTACTGAAAATATTTCGGGGATAGCAAATTGCGTGCCAGGAAATCCCGGGCTTGTTAAGTTATTTTAACGAAGGGACGCATTGGCAGGGAACATGCCTGCAGCTACCTGTCCCGTTGCTGCCTGCGTGGTATGCCCGCTGTTTCGGGGGGCCGTAGGGGTGGAGCGACATCTCTTCCGGCAAGCCGGGCGGAAATTGCGCCGGAAAGTGTATCTTTGCAGCGCGAAGTTGCCTTTGCAACCTGAACATAACCAACCCAATATACATTTTTTATGATAAAGAAAGAAACAGAAGCAGACTTTAAATCTGCAACTGCCGATGGCGACAAGAAGTTGTTCATCGAAACCTACGGCTGCCAGATGAACGTGGCCGACAGTGAAGTCATTGCCTCCGTCATGCAGATGGCCGGATACAGTCCCGCCGCATCGCTCGACGAGGCCGATGCCGTGTTTATGAACACCTGCTCCATCCGCGACAACGCCGAGCAGAAAATCCTCAACCGGCTGGACTTCTTCCAGTCGCTCAAGAAGAAGCGTCCGCACCTGCTGGTGGGCGTAGTGGGCTGTATGGCCGAACGCGTCAAGGACGACCTCATCACCCACCACGGCGTGGACCTGGTGGCGGGGCCCGATGCTTACCTCACCCTGCCCGACCTCATCGCCTCCGCCGAAGCCGGCCAGAAGGCCATCAACGTGGAGCTGTCGACCACCGAGACCTACCGCGACGTGGTGCCCTCGCGCATCTGCGGCAACCACATCTCGGGCTTCGTGTTCATCATGCGCGGGTGCAACAACTTCTGTACCTATTGCATCGTGCCCTATACCCGTGGCCGTGAACGCAGCCGCGACGTGGAGAGCATCCTGCGCGAGGTGGCCGACCTTGAGGCACGCGGTTACAAGGAAGTGACCCTGCTGGGGCAGAACGTAAACTCCTACCGCTTTGAGCGGCCCGACGGAACGGTCGTAACCTTCCCCCAACTGCTCCGTACCGTGGCACAGGCCGCGCCCGGCATGCGCATCCGCTTCACCACCTCGCACCCCAAGGACATGAGCGACGAGACGCTGCACGTCATTGCCGAGGAGCCCAACGTGTGCCGCCACATCCACCTGCCGGTGCAGAGCGGAAGCAGCCGTATCCTGAAACTGATGAACCGCAAGTACGACCGTGAGTGGTACCTGGAACGCGTGGCAGCCATCCGCCGCATCATCCCCGACTGCGGCCTGTCGACCGACATTTTCAGCGGCTTCCACAGCGAGACCGAGGAAGACCATCAGATGTCACTCTCGCTTATGGAGGAGTGCGCCTACGACTCGGCCTTCATGTTCAAGTACAGCGAGCGTCCCGGCACCTATGCCAGCAAGCGTCTGCCCGACGATGTGCCCGAGGAGGTGAAGATACGCCGCCTGAACGAAATCATTGCCCTTCAGAACCGCCTTTCGGCCGAAGCCAACGCCCGTTGCGTGGGCCGCACGTACGAAGTGCTGGTCGAGGGAGTGAGCAAGCGCAGCCGTGAGCAGCTCTTCGGGCGCACCGAGCAGAACCGCGTCGTGGTGTTCGACCGCGGCACGCACCGTGTGGGCGACCTCGTGCAGGTGCGCATCACCGGTTCCAGTTCGGCCACTTTGCTGGGCGAAGAGGTTTAAGGCAAAAAACTCTTCCCTTCCGTCCCGTTTTCCCGGATATTTTCTTATTTTTGCGATAAGAGCCTGTTGACTCTCAGTATGAACCTTTTAAAACCTGAGTAGTATGAGAAAGTATCTGGCAGAAATGATAGGCACGATGGTGCTTGTCTTGATGGGATGCGGCAGTGCCGTGTTTGCCGGAAACGCCGCCGACACGGTGGGCGCCGGAGTAGGAACGCTGGGCGTGGCCCTGGCATTTGGTTTGTCGGTTGTGGCCATGGCCTATACCATTGGCAGCATTTCGGGCTGCCACATCAATCCCGCCATCACTTTGGGCGTGTGGATGTCGGGACGCATGAGCAGCAAGGACGCTTCGATGTACATCGTGTTCCAGGTGATAGGGGCCGTGATAGGCTCGTTTATCCTGGCCATGCTTGTGTCGACGGGCGGCTATGGAGAGGTCACCGCCACGGGTGCCAACAGCTTCGATTCGGGCGAAACCGTACAGGCTTTCCTGGCCGAGGCGGTGTTTACCTTCATTTTTGTACTGGTGGTGCTGGGCGCTACCGACCCCAAAGGCGGAGCGGGCAACCTGGCCGGGCTGGCCATCGGCTTGACGCTGGTACTTATCCACATTGTGTGTATCCCCATTACGGGCACTTCGGTCAATCCGGCGCGCAGCATCGGTCCGGCGTTGCTCGAGGGCGGACAGGCCCTGGCACAGTTGTGGCTCTTCATTGTGGCCCCGCTGATAGGTGCCGCATGCAGTGCATGGGTGTGGAAATTCTTTGCAGCCGGCCGCAAGTAGTCCGGTGCGTGCCGGTGCCTCAGAGGCAGGCCACCGGCATGTTTTCGTCGTTCAGTGCATACACCTGTTCGGTCTTGTTCTTGTCGTAGGCTTTGCTGGCTTCGTCCCAGCGGGCGTACGAGAGGACGATTTCGTCTGTGCCGTAGGTGTAGGTCATCTGGTAGTAGGGCATCCACTCTTCGGCCACGCCGTCCCATTTCAGGGCTGTCTTGCTGGTGATGCGCTGTTGTTCGTCGTAAGTATAGTCGTAGCGCAGGTGGCGGTAAAGCTGTGCGCCGTCCTGGCGGTAGATGGTCTTGGACACTACCACGCCGTTCTGCGTCTCTTCGTTGGTGATAAACCGGTTGTCTTGTGCCGAGAGGTGGAAGTTCGTGACACTTGCTACGAGGATAACGGCCATTGCCAATGCTTGTCTGAAGAAGGAAGTTGCTTTCATAATGCGTTGTTTTTTAAAGGTGATACATTCGTTATGGTTTCCATTAATGGGTTGTTTATCTGTTAGACGTCGGTTGTGTGCCGGAAGGTTGCAAAGCCATGCCGTTTTTGTGCCGGACGCCTTCGCCCTATCAAAGTCAAATGGCGTGCCAAAGTTTTAATTGCTTGATATTCAGTATTGTAGCCCGTTTGCGGATTGTCCGTTATCGGACAGGTGTCCGGCCGTAAGCGGACAGTGCGTGTAACTCCCTGTAAACCAGCCCTTGCTTCCGACCTGTTACGAGCGTGCTCCTGACCTGTTACGAGCGCGCTTCTGACCTGTTACGAGCGCGCTTCTGACCTGTTACGAGTTTGCTTCTGACCTGTTACGAGCAAAGGGCGGAAGGGGCGTGCCGACAGGCAGGTGGTGCGGCGGATAGTCTGATGGCACACAGATGACACGGATGGGACAGATGACCACAGATAACAGAGAATGAATAGCGATGATGGCTGCAGAATCGAATGGAACCGTGAAAATCCCTTCTTATCTGTGTTATCTGCGTGCTCCTTCCTCGTTCCCTTGTCAACTCGTTCCCTTGTCAACTCGTCAACTCAAAAACTCATAAACTCAAAAACTCAAAAACTCATAAGCTCACCGTTAATTCTCCTTAACACTCCCCCCGTATCTCACTTTTTATTCGTTACTTTGCACCAAATTTAGGTGTAGTATGTCCGTCTCTTACGGACGTGCGCCCATTGATGGAACGAAGCCCGATGAAGAAAGTCAATATAACAGCCTGCCCCTTGTGTGGAGGAGAGCACCTGGAACGTGCCCTTACGTGCGTGGACCATTGCGCCTCGGGCGAGGCCTTCCACCTGTGCCGTTGCGAAGCGTGCGGCTTTGTCTTTACGCAAGACTTTCCTGCCGAAGACGAGATAGGGCGCTACTACGAAACTCCCGATTACATATCGCATACCGATACCCGCCGCGGGCTGGTCAACACCCTTTACCACTGGGTGCGCGCCTACATGCTGGGCCGCAAGGCACGTCTGGTGGAACGTGTGGCACACCGCCACGAAGGCCGCCTGCTCGACATTGGCACCGGCACCGGATACTTTGCCGACACCATGCACCGGCGTGGCTGGCAGGTCGATGCCATTGAGAAGAACGAAGGCGCGCGTCAGTTTGCCGCCGGACACTTCGGCCTGGAGGTGAAACCCGAAACCGCCCTCGATACGCTCGAGGAGGGTGCTTACGATGTCATTACCCTGTGGCACGTCATGGAGCATCTGGAACCGCTCGACCAGACGTGGGAGCGGTTGTACAACCTTCTGACTGACCGTGGCATGCTGGTTGTGGCCGTACCCAACTGTGCCTCGGCCGATGCCGACCGTTACGGTGCCTACTGGGCCGCTTACGATGTGCCCCGCCACCTGTGGCACTTCACTCCCGATACCATGCAGCGCTTCGGTGCCAAGCACGGTTTCATTCTGGCCGAACGCCAGCCCATGCCTTTCGACGCCTTCTACGTGTCGATACTTTCCGAGCGCCACATGAGGCGTTCGTGCGCCTTTGTGCGGGGCATGTTCTCGGGTGTGCTGGCGTGGTTCAGTTCGCTGGTACGCAAAGACCGCAGCAGTTCCATGATTTTTGTATTCAGAAAACAATTGCCCCATCAGGCGGGACAGAAAACGGAAGGAGGCCGCCCATGAGCCGCAAGGGAAAAGTCAGGGTGTTCGACATGCAGTTCTTCACCGCCGGCATCAGCACCACACTGGTATTGCTCCTGCTGGGGCTGGTAGTGTTTTTTGTACTGACGGCGCACAACCTCTCGGTGTACGTGCGCGAAAACATCAGTTTCTCCATCCTGGTGAGCGACGACATGAAGGAGCGCGACATCCTGAAGCTGCAAAGCCAGCTCGACGCCGAGCCTTTTGTGAAGCACACCGAGTACATTTCGAAGAAACAGGCCCTCGAGGAGCAGACCGAAGCCATGGGTACCGACCCGCAGGAGTTCTTGGGTTACAATCCCTTTACGGCCTCTATCGAGATAAAGCTCAACTCGGCCTACGCCAACTCGGACAGCATCGCCAAGATAGAGCAGCTCATCAAGGGACGCAGCAACAACATACAGGAAGTGCTCTACCAGAAAGACCTGATAGACGCCGTGAACGACAACATCCGCAACATCAGTCTGCTCCTGCTGGCGCTGGCCGTGGTGCTGACGCTCATTTCGTTTGCCTTGATAAACAACACCATACGGCTCACCATCTATTCGCAACGCTTCCTCATCCACACCATGAAGCTGGTAGGGGCCAGCTGGGGATTTATCCGGCGTCCTTTCCTAAAACGCAACTTCTGGATAGGGGTGCTTTCGGCCGTGGTGGCCGACGTCCTGCTGTGGGCGGGCGCCCACTGGTTGCTCGCTTACGAGCCCGAGCTGGTGCGCGTGATCACGCCGCACGTCATGCTGCTGGTGTCGGTGTCGGTGCTGGTGTTTGGCATACTCATCACCTGGCTCTGTGCCCTGCTCTCCATCAACAAATACCTGCGGATGAAGGCCGGCACCTTGTACTACATCTGACGGAGGCCATCGAGCGATAACGGATTGACTGGAATAAACAAGAATAAATAAGAACAAGAACAAATCTATATGGACAAACAGAAATTTGCCTTTGACAAGACCAACTTCATCCTGCTGGGCATCGGCGTGGCAGTGGTGATTATCGGCTTCCTGCTGATGTCCGGGCCGGTATCGACCGTCGACCATTTCGAGCCCGATATCTTCAGCGTGCGCCGCATCAAAGTGGCCCCGGTGGTATGCCTGCTGGGCTTTGTGTTTATGATTTACGGAGTGGTGAAGAAACCGAAAACAAATTTGTGAGTTCTTAAGTTTTTAAGTTTTTGAGTTTATGAGTTAACAGGGACATGGAGGAAAGACTTTGTTGTCCTCCCTAGAACACGAAAGAACGTGCAAACTCACAAACTTGGAAACTTATAAACTCACAAACTTACAAACTAAAAAACAGTATGGATTGGATAGAAGCGCTTATCCTTGGGCTTTTACAAGGACTGACCGAATACCTCCCCGTGAGCAGTAGCGGACACCTGGCCATCGGCTCGACACTGTTCGGCATTGAGGGAGAAGAGAACCTGGCCTTTACCATCGTGGTACACGTGGCCACGGTGCTGAGCACACTGGTGATACTCTGGAAAGAGATTGACTGGATATTCAAGGGCCTCTTCAAGTGGCAAATGAACGACGAGACACGCTACGTTATCAACATCATCATCTCCATGATGCCGGTGGGCATCGTGGGCGTGTTCTTCAAGGACGAGGTAGAGGCCGTGTTCGGCTCGGGACTGCTGGTGGTGGGCTGCTGCCTGCTGCTGACGGCGGCATTGCTCACGTTCTCCTACTATTATAAACCGACACCAAAACCCAACATTTCGCGTCGCGACGCCTTCATCATCGGACTGGCACAGGCTTGTGCCGTACTTCCGGGCCTGTCGCGTTCGGGAAGCACCATTGCCACCGGCCTGTTGCTGGGCAACGACAAGGCGCGTCTGGCTCAGTTCTCGTTCCTCATGGTCATTCCGCCTATCTTGGGCGAGGCGCTGCTCAACAGCATCAAGCTGGCGCAGGGCGAGGCCGTGGCGGGCGACATTCCCGCATTGTCGCTTCTGGTGGGCTTCCTGGCAGCCTTTGTTTCGGGTTGCCTGGCCTGCAAATGGATGATAAACATCGTGAAGAAGGGTAAGTTGATATACTTTGCCATCTACTGTGCCGTGGTGGGACTGGTGACGATTCTACTCGGATAGGAGTGGACGAGTGGACAAGTTAACAAGTGGACGAGTTGACGAGGGCACAAGGCCGTGCCTCGTAGCCTCGTTAACTTGTCCCCTCGTCAACTAAAAAATCCCTCGTAGCCTCGTTAACTCGTCCCCTTGTTTACTAAAAAAAGGACTTATGAACTTCAAGGAAGGAGAAATACTATACTTCGACAAGCCCCTGGGCTGGACGTCGTTCAAGGTGGTGGGACACGCCCGCTACCACATCTGCCGGCGCATGGGCGTGAAGAAGCTCAAGGTAGGGCATGCCGGCACCCTCGACCCGCTGGCCACGGGCGTCATGATTGTCTGCACCGGACGGGCCACGAAGCGCATCGAGGAATTCCAGTACCACACCAAGGAATACGTTGCCGACATCCGCCTGGGCGCCACCACGCCCAGCTACGACCTGGAGCACGA